>Ga0247841_10000076_pt1 | contig 240452 bp, 252 predicted proteins | sample LaCruzMarch2015__2_FD_192410 | JGI IMG/M metagenome (GOLD analysis project Ga0247841, IMG submission 192410) | Freshwater microbial communities from meromictic Lake La Cruz, Castile-La Mancha, Spain - LaCruzMarch2015_18m | ecosystem: Environmental > Aquatic > Freshwater > Lake | place: Spain... | reverse complement strand
CCTGTCAGCGCATACGCACATAGTTTGTTGCGAATGCGAATGCACTTGCACCTGTACCTGCACGTGCACTTGTACCTGTACTTGCACCTGCACCGAGCAGTGTTGTAGTGAATGCGATTGTGGAGATTAAAATGAAACCGAAATCAGCTTATATCTTTGTAACTAATAAATGCAACCTGCGTTGTAAATACTGCTATGAGGAAAACCGAACCGGAGATATGTCGCCGGAAACCATGATTGCGACTATTGATTGGCTGGTAAGCCACTACGAAAAGGAAATGTTCACCCGGCCTTTTGAGAGCTTAACCTTTACATTCTTTGGCGGAGAGCCGCTACTTAATTTTCAAACAGTTAGGGTCGGCATAGATTACCTACGGACGATATGCGATAAGCTCAATTTTAAAGTAGGCATTCACATCTTATCAAACGGGACTGTATTAACCGACGAGATGACAGAATATTTTAAGAGCGTCCGGCCATACAATAATTTTAATTGGCATTTTCAGGTATCACTCGATGGCTGTGAGGAAACGCATAATGCTAATAGGGTATTTGCCAATGATGAGGGAAGCTATAAGGTTATTTCCGAGAACATAAAGAAGATCCGGCAGATATTCAAGAGCGTAGGCGTGCGCATGACAGTCACGCCGGACAATATAAAATCACTTTCCAAAGATTTTGAGGCATTGCTTTCTTTTGGCACCCCGGTAACCAACCTTACTCCCATCGTAGAAGGCGACTGGAACGATGAGGTGATTAGCGCGTTCGTAAGCGAACTTAGGAAATGCATCGAGTTGTATTATCGACAAGGCCACAACCAATATTTTAATTACCTGCACCACTCTTTAGAGAGGATTGTGGATAATTCTTTTAACCGGCAGAAAGGTTGCCGCGCCGGAGAATATTTAATAGGTGTTTCAACGGAAGGCAAAATTTATCCTTGCCATAGGTTTGTTGCCTACTCTAAGAAATATGATTTCTGTCTGGGCGATGTTTGGAAAGGCATAGACAAAGAAGGCGAAGCATTTAAGAAAATAAGCCAGATGCGACAGAAAGCGGTTAAGTGCCTTAACTGCAAGGTGTTTTCTTGTAACAGGTGCTTTGCGACAAACATGTATTTAAATCAGGATCCCGCGGCCATTCCTGATAATGGATATTGTGAAATGAACGAAAAGATAAGCTGTGCCTTACGGCCAATAATAAGGAGGTTGATCGTGGATGGAAAGTTATCGCTTAAAGAAGGCGAAATGGCGGATCTAAAAGATAAGGGCGTTATGTTCAAGGTCAGCAAAGATGAACCAGTCGAACTTGTCGAGGACAAATTAGACGTCATGGCGCGGTGCATGATTCGTCTTGTGAAAGAAATGCAAGAGGTTAAGTCAGCATTAGCTGTACTTGCCTCAAAGCCGAAGGAATAAGCGATGAAGTATTTATGTATTGTTCCATACGAATATACCACCATAACCATGATGTACCGCAACTCTCCTGTCGGTATTTATAAGGTCGCTACTAAACTTCGCCGGGAAGGTCACACTGTTGAACTTTTCAATATGTACCCTCTTTACCGTCCCAGAAAGCATATGGAGTTCAGGGAAGGCGGTATGTATTTCAAGGGGATACCGGTATCTCAATTTGCCGGTTTCAAGAAATGCGGGAATTTTGGGAATGAGAATCTTTGCAGGGAGTTTCACCGACTTGGACTTCCGCTTTCAGAGCTCGAGAAAAAATTAAACGAATTCCAGCCGGATAAGATTTTCATTGGGAATACTTTCACCTTTCTTTGGCGGGCAGTTTACGAGATTGTAGCCGAATGTAAAAGGGTAATGCCCAAGGTTCCGGTAAAGGTCGGCGGGCTATACGCTATTCTTTGTCCCCAGCACGCCAAAGCGTCCGGCGCGGATGAGATAATGACGCCGGAAGAAAAGACCGCGGCAGATAACTTTATCAAGATAGATGTCGATTTGTTTGGAGACAACCTTCCGGAGAGGATATTTTTAGGCACGTCTGTAGGTTGTCCTAATCATTGCGCATATTGCGCCGTCCATATCGTAGAGGGTTGCACAAAGGTAAACACTAATCCGAATGAGGTAGTAAGCGAGCTTAAATACTATAAGTCAATGGGGATAACAAAGTTTATATTCCTCGACGCTAATATCCTCTACGGATACGAAAATCACTTCAAGATTATTCTCGATAAGGTGATCCAAGAAAACTTGAATCTTGAGCTCTATTCTTATGGCGGAGTAGAGGCACGATTACTTACGGATGATATCGCGGAGAAGATGGTTAAGGCTGGTTTCCATTCGGTAAATATCCCTATTGAGAGCGCGAGCGATATTATTATCAAGGAGTGGAAGCGGAACTGCTTTGTCGCTGATTGGGAACGAGCAATGAATATTGCCAAAAGGCATTTTCAGCGCTTGCGTTCTTTTTTAATGATTGGCGCGCCGAATCAGACTACAGAAGATATCAGGTCGACCATTGACATAATAAAGAGTTACGGTGCAGAGGCGGTAACGCTTCCTTACACTCCAATCCCCGGCACTTCCGATTACGAGAAATTTAAGCATATAGATCTGGAAGACCTTAATCCGGCTTTTTATCCGTGTGCTCACGAAAAAATGCGAGCGGCTGATTTAGAAAAGTTTTACTCGGAAAATCGTAATGTGAGATTTTGTTTAAGAGATTGGGATGATGTTCAACAGAAAATACCGCCGCCTACAAAAACGGTACTTGAGAGCGGCCCGGCGATATTAAAAAACGACAAATAAAGGAGGGACGGTAATGGGAAAAGTTATGAATCACAAGGAGATAGTTGTTGAGGATGTGGCGAAATAAACAGAATAACTTTTGAAAGGAGTAAAACCATGCTAGGCGATTCAATCGGTTTTGAAGAGATCAGTGTTGATGTGGGAGTGGCCAGTTTAAATTCAGTGATCTATGACCCTGTTGTTGGTGATGCGGCCGCGAAGGCGTTTATTACAGCTGAGGGCGGCGCGATGCGATATCGCATTGATGGTCTGGATCCAACGGATACAACGGGTCATCCATTGTTGGATTCGGACTTTTTGGAGTTAAAGAGTATTTACCTGATACGGAAATTTCGGGCAATTAAGCAAAGCACAAGTGCCGGAAAACTGTCCGTGACTTACGAAAGTTAGGAGGATGACATGCATATTCAGCAATCAAGGACGTATAAAATTGAGAATATAACCCCGCCACCTCAGTATTTCAATGCTGGCGTGATTAAAACAGGTCAGGGTTGGTCGCGTTACTGGGGGGATGACGCGACGTACCAGAAAGGTGTCGCTCCTTCAGGATCAAGGTTTAATGATAACGGCGACGGAACAGTTACAGATAACTTAACCGGCCTTATGTGGGTTAAGGATCCGTCAGAGCTTTATGGGCCTTGGGGATCTCCGGGTATGCCAAACACGATGTCTTGGTATGACGCGATTAACAATTGCGAGAATCTTGATTATGCAGGATATCAGGATTGGCGGCTTCCCAATATTCGAGAGTTGGAATCGCTGATTAATTTTGGGACGTATGGAAACGTTATAGACGGTATGTACTTTCCCAACGCCCAATCATCAGGGTATTGGTCATCGACGCTTCTTGAGCCATACGATTATTACGCGTGGTTCATATATTTTTATGATGGAATGCGCGGCGCAGAGGATCGTAACTACTATGAATACGTCCGTCCTGTTCGTGGCGGCGTGTAAAGGAGGATTAAATGCCTAACATTACAGTTGAGTTCAAAGATGAAAAGAAAGTTGTGCAGTATCCAGATGGCAAAATCGCGGAATATCCGAAGGCGAAGATTCAGAGTCATCGGCAGGAGCTTATTAAACACAAACAACTCATTGAGCGGCAGATTGCCGATCTGGATAAAGATTTAAGCGATATCGAAGCGGCAAAGATTAAGCCGGTGGAAGAGGAACCCCTCGGATGAAAGAAAGTTGGACTAAGTATATAACGCCGGTCTTGGTAACAATCGCGATATTCATGCTCGGCAATATTATGGCTCAGGTGGGGCGTGTGGATGAGAAGCTGTTTCATCATCTGGCTAATGACGAGATTCACATGCCGAGAAATCTTTATGTGTCTAAGGCGGAGTTTGATATTCAGAGCCGGTTTATCGAAAAAGAAAACGACCGGATTATCAAGGCGATCGATGACTTGAGAAATGACTTAAAGGCGGAATATGGAAAAGGTAAGACTCGAAATTGACCTGCACGAGTATAAGCGGCTTGCTTTAGTGATCAGGGATCACAAGAGCATGCTTTATAAACTTAGCATGCATGAGCTTATCAGGCGTGATTTGGTCAGGGACATGGATATCATGCAGGGCATTCTCGAAAAATCAGAAGTTAAACAGGAGGTATCGAAATGATTATGATCAAGTTGCTTATTGCTTTTGCGCTCGGCGTGGCAGTCGGCGGGCTGGGGATGTTTTTCTATCTTTCACTTAAAGGGATGGTAAAGAATGGCGGATCAGGAAAAGTTTAACCTTCTTAAATTTTTGGGCAGTTTCGTTCAGTGGTTGCCGTGGGTCAAGACCGCGCGCTATGCGGTCGGCATTGCGGCGATCGGGCTCATTGGGTTGACGATTTACAAAGCTTTCTTTATGCCGACTCAGACAACAAGGCAGGAAACTCATATCATCGCCCAGCCGGGCGCGCAGGTCACGATCGATCAGAAACGCGAAGAAAAGAAGCCCGGGCTTGAAGTTCATCCGTTTGTCGAGGGGTACGGTTTCGCGGAGTCCGATGACCGAAAAGGGGTCGGGGCCAAGGCCGGTGTTCGGGTAGATTTTTGAGACAAAGGCCTTGCCAACTATTAAACCGTATGGCCCTATACCCTCGAAAGGAGGGGATGTTTATGGTTCGTGAAAACATGGCGGCAAAAAAGACGCGGTATATCAGCGTCAGGAATGGCGGCGAGGAAACGTACGTCGAAAACATTCCGGTGTCGGGCCGGATGCGGGATCATCTTCCGGCCGCAAAGTTACGTTTGCGGGAGATCCAACGGATCATGCCTTTGGGCAAGTGGTCAATCCGGATTGAGCAGGTGTGGCCGGAAAAAGACGCCCGGCATTATCAGTGGATCGATGTCGTGACCGGTAAATTAGAGGAGTCGGTGTTATAAAAACAAGGAGAAATTTGCCATGGGGAAGAATGTCAAGAAACAGAAGGCTGTCGAGATAAAAGAGCCAAAAAAGGTTTCAGCCGAAACCTCTTCGCCTAAAGAGGGCATAGTCATGCATGCCGGGGCCTCGCGTAATGAGCTTATGCTGGCGGCGAAGGAGCGCGGGGTTAAAAACTTCCGCGTGTTAAACAAGCAGGAGCTGGGTGAAGTGTTAAAGAATATCGGAGATCAGAAAGCTGTTGATGCGATCGTGGCCGTGGCTGTTGCCAGATGGAAGGCGGGCTGGGGATCGAAAAATGGGCAGGTATGAAAGTTCAAGCGATGTTAGATATCGACGTGACGATGGGTGGCGTGTCGCATGACGGCACCGGTTGTCAGGGATATCTGCCGGAAGGCACGCGGTATGAGGATATCGTTCGGGTGTTCGACGGGCCTCAATTTGGGGTGTCACCGGATAGCAAAATCAAGGCAGAGTGGGTCGGCAGGATCAACGGGCTTGTATTTACGATCTATGACTACAAGTCGAAGCTGGATCCGGAGCGCAACACCGATTGGCATATCGGCAGTAAGCAGAAGTTTGTCGCGGAGCTTGTGAACGTTTATTTCAAAGCCAAGTAAATAGTATAAATATCTAAAGCAAAACCTTCGCTGGTCATTATGGCTGGCGGAGGTTTTTATTTTTGAAAGCAAGTTTTTCATTGAGAAATAAATTTGTTATGGTAAAATATGGGTTAAAATGTAACAGGGAGAACTTTCAATGAAAGAACTCGTTAAAGCATTTAACGCAGAAGAGATAGCGGAATATTTACGTCTACATCCATATACTATCCGCAGATTGGCAAGGGAAAAGAAAATCCCAGCTTTTCGCGCTGGCGGTCAATGGCGTTTTCGTAAGGATGATATTGATCAGTGGTCTAAATCATACCCATTTGTTAAAAAGACATCCCGCAAGGAGTCGAAATAAGTATGTGCTATGAACGAAATTTATAAAGCAAATATAACTGCTGGGTCGTTGCTCGTGCCTGAAAGCAGAAAAATTGCAGATTTAATGTTACGCAATGTTTCGCCTCAAGAGTGGAAGGATGCGATCGAACAGAAAAACATTCTGCAGAAGCTTAGCGTGTCATCCTCGAAACGCGTGGCGTCTCATGTTCGTTCGCGCTTAGAGCTTATGGCGCCAGAGTTGTGGCAGATGGTCAGGGACGGGGATGCTATTCTCTCGACGCAGGCTATCTTTGCCGCGGCGATTAAACATTGCCGGATATTAGGAGATTATCTTGATCTTGTCGTTCGCGAGCAATTCAGAAGACTGGAAGACAAGTTGACACCGGCTTTGTGGGATGAGTTTGTTCTTTCGTGCAAACAAAGGGATCCTCTTATGGAGGATTTCCCGCCGTCAACAGCCAAAAAAATGCGGAGCGTTATTCATAAGATTCTGGTGGAGGTAGGTTATTTAAGAACCGCGCATGACTGGCACTTGAAAAAGGTTGAGATTGTGCCGGAAGTAATTGACTACTTGAAGAAAAACAACGAAGAGTATGTTTTGAAATGTATACAGGTGGGCAAATGAATTTCATTGATAGATTAAACGCAATTTTACCAAGGATTACAGAAGAGGGATTTTTGCATAAGAAAGGTCTTGGCAACGAGATCCCCTTTTATGTATTTGATTATCCGCCGGAAGAAGAGCTTAGAATCCGAGAGCATATTTCTTTCATAATCGAACGTCTTACGCAACAGCAGTCCCATATCAAGATTTTGCACATTAAATTATTTGATTTAATGGTTGAGCATCTTCGCGAGCGCGGGAATTTGGATAAAGCTTTCACCTTGGAAGCAGAAAAGGGTTCAAAGGCGTTATGGGACGCATTATCGGCATCTGTTAAACCGGATCGTTTTATAAAATTACTTGATGAAAAAAAACATCTTGCGGATTATGACATCATTTTCATTAGCGGGGTGGGAACGATATGGCCGTGGGTGCGAGCTCATTCTCTTTTAAATAATTTACAGAGCGTTACGGGGAATGCATCAGTCGTATTATTTTATCCGGGGGCTTATAGCGGTCAATCGTTTAAGTTATTTGATAGGTTGGAAACGAATAATTATTATCGGGCATTCAGGCTGGTGCCGTAACATTAAATGGAGATGAAAATGAAGATCAAAGACCTTTTTACAAAAGATATATTCCGGGCGATCAACGGAGTTATTAAAGCTGATCAGCAAGACTCATCGTCCATTTGGCAGGAGCTGGATGAATTTGTAGTGACGCAAGAGTTGACAGGGCATCTTGATAAATTCTTCTCTGTTTATGCTGATACAGTTGATAATCCCAAACATTCAGATGCGTCTGGAAAAATTGGCGTTTGGGTATCCGGCTTTTTTGGCTCAGGTAAATCACATTTTATAAAGGCACTTTATTATTTATTCGCGAACACATCGGTTGAAAAAGACGGGGTTACCAAGAACGCGGTGCAATTTTTTGAGAATAAGATTCAGGATGCCATGCTCTTGGGGACGGTTAAACGTGTTACGGGAAAGAATGCGGACGCGATTCTCTTCAATATTGACAGCAGGGCAGATCAGTCACGAGGCAGAGACGCTATATTGGCCGTGTTTCTTAAAGTTCTTAACGAGCTTCAGGGGTATTGTCCAGATCATCCGCACATCGCGCATATGGAGCGTTATCTTGATAATAATGGGTCGCTTTCAGAGTTTGAGAAAAATTATAAGGAATTAACAGGGGAACAGTGGAAAGAACGCAGAGTAGACTGGCAGTTTAATCAGGATGAGATCGTGAAAGCCCTTGCCAAGACATTAGGGCAAAGCGAACCCGCTTGTCACAGATGGATTGATCATGCGGAGACGGACTTTTCTTTAACCGTTGAGAATTTTGCTAAATGGGTTAAGGAGTATCTTGATAAGAAAGGATCGGCTCACCGGTTGTTCTTTTTCGTTGACGAGATCGGGCAGTTTATTGGGCAAGATGGCCACTTAATGCTTAATTTGCAGACAATTGTTGAAAACCTTGGGACGGTTTGTAACGGCCGGGCATGGGTTATTGTAACTTCGCAAGAGGACATCGATACGGTTGTTGGTTCTTTGAGCAATACGCGCAGAAATGATTTTTCAAAGATCACAGGTCGCTTTAAGACTCGTCTGTCTTTATCGAGCGCCAACACAGATGAGGTTATCCAGCGTCGACTTCTTGAGAAGCAACAGGGCTGTATTGATAAGTTGAAAAAGCTTTATACGCCTTGCGCGGATATTCTGAAAAATCAACTTACTTTCTCGGCGGATACCGGCATGACGTTATCATCTTTTAAAGATGCTGATGACTTTGTGGCGACGTATCCGTTCATTCCGTATCAATTCAAATTGCTTCAAAAGGTATTCGAAACCATACGCCGGGCAGGTGCGACCGGGCTTCATCTTTCGCGCGGGGAACGCTCTATGCTTGACGCGTTTCAATTCGCGGCACAAAAGGCGGCCGAGAAGGACACCGGAGTTCTTATTCCGATATATTGGTTTTATCCGTCGATTGAGAGCTTCCTTGATACTTCGGTAAAACGCACTATTGATCAGGCCGGAAGAAATCCATCGCTTCACAACTTCGATATTTCCATTTTGCAGACGCTTTTCATGATCCGTTATATTGATGAGGTGAAAGGCAATGTCGACAATCTTGTCACGTTGTGTATCGATTCTATCGATGCCGATCGACTTGCGCTTCGTAAAGAGATCGAGCTGTCTTTGGGGAGGCTTGAGAAAGAAACACTTATCGCGCGAAGCGGTGAAAACTTTTATTTTCTTACCAATGAAGAACAGGATATTAGCCGCGAGATCAAGACCGTGGAGCTGGGGTTTGGCGATGAGAGCCGGGAGTTAAGCAAAATCATCTTCGAGGATATTTATCGGGATGATCGCAAGCACCGGTATGCCAAGACAGGAAAAGATTTCGACCTTACGCGCATTCTCGACATGAATCCTCATGGCGGCCGCGTTGATAAAGGGCTTGTTATTTCAGTGATTTCGTCTTTTTACGATGAATACGCCATGTTCGGTCAGCACCGTTGTATTGGCGAGAGCACAAACGATAATGGCTGTGTGCTGATAAGGCTCCCGGAGAGCGACGATTTAAGTAAAGAAATACGCGCTTATTTGAAGACCGAAAAATATATATCCCGCAAGAATGATGGCAACCCGGAAGTCAGGCGTATTTTAGATGACAGGAAGTCGGACAACCGTCAGCGAAAGGCGCGTTTAATAGAAATAGCTAAAAGCCTTCTGGCGCAGGCAGAAATATATATCAACGGCCAGATTTGGAATGATGGATCACAAGATGCATTAACTGTGCGATCCCACGCTCTCGACTATCTGGTTGATAATACATTCTCCAAGATGGGATATATTGATCATCCTTGCGCGAATCCTCAAACCGAGATCCAGTCCGTGCTTCGCCATGACGATACGGCGCAAAGAATTTTTGATATGAATGTTCCGGATAATAATCCGCGCGGGGTAAAAGAAGTTAGGGAATACATCGGTTTGTGCGCTATGCAAAGCAGACAGATCGTTTTAGGTGAGATCATAGATCGTTTTGGGGTGCGTCCATACGGATGGAATGAATGGGAGACCGTGCTTATCATTACTAAGGTATTGTGCCTCGGAGAAATACAGCTTGAATTCAGCGGGGCGGCATTAGAAAAGAGGCGCGTTAATGAGGTTGTCCAGCGCACGAGCAATTGGAAAAAGATAACCGTAAGACAGCGCAAGCTGGTTGACTCCGGGCGCATTGAAGAGGCGCGTAAGCTTGGTCAGGCAATGTTCGGCGAAATGGGGCCGGATAAAGAATTGCCGCTTTATGATTTTTTAAGAAACAAATTCAACGATTGGCAAAGGTTGGTCAATGAATGCCGGGCCCTCGCCGAGACAGGCAAATACCCGGGGCTTAACGAAATTCAAGAAGCCTTACGATTGGCCGCGATAGTGTTAAATGCTGGTGAAAGCTTCGAATTTATAAACCGCTTCATAGAAAATCGCGACGTGCTTTTGCGTTCAGCACAAGATTTCTCAGACATAGAAGCCTTCTATACAAAACAGCGGGTGCAATGGGATGAATTATGTTCTGCACTTGACCGTTTCGAGATAAACCGGTTTGACCTTGAGAAGAATGAGGTTGCGCGGCAGGCGATATCTCGCATGCGTGAGATCAGAACCGCACCGGCTCCGTACGGTATTATTAAAGAGGCTGGCGTTTTGATTCGCTCAGTTGAGACTATAAACGATGGGCTTCTTAAAGAGGCGCGCGTTGAAGTTGAAAAACGGATAAATGATCTGGCTGGTGATCTGGAAAAAGACGCCGCTGGCCGGGGAGTTTCAAAAGACGAGATCGCAAAGAGTAAAAGTGTATTTAGCTCACTAACAGAGCGCATTAAACATGAACCGAGCATTGCCAATATCAGGCGTTTTCAGGATGAAGCAAAAGAGGTTTTTGAGCGGGAAATAAACCGTTTGACTAAGACTGTCTCATCCGGCAAAGAGGATCTCAAGGAAATAAAAACGATATCGGTAAAAGGGTTATCCCGCAAACCATATCTTGAGACGGAAAAAGATGTTGACGATTATGCCGACGTTTTACGTGATGAACTTAAAAAATTGATCAAAGACGGTAAGCGAATAAGGATTGAATAGAGGGAAGATGATACATAAAAATATACTAAAATCCTATGCTCCCGACGCGCGTAGAGAATTTATTAAAGTTGTAACTGAGCGCGCCGCTTTTTACGGGATAACCGAAAAAAAGGTCTTTCCGTGCGAGATAAAAGGCGACTTCGCGTTTATATCCGGTAAGGCTTTCCCAAAAAACATTGATAAAAAACGAAACGATCTCATTAAGCGCGTTGAGAAGGCCGGATTTGATCAAACCATGGAGGAGATTGCCTACACATGGTTTAACCGGTTTATGGCGATACGTTTTATGGAGGTAAATGGATGCTTATCGCACGGATATCGTGTACTGAGTCATCCTGCAGGGAATAACGAGCCGGAGATCCTTGAGAAGGCGCAGTTTATTGCAAAATTAGACGGTCTTGAAAAAGATGAGATCATTAAGCTTAAGACTGCCGCAGGCAAAGAAAGCGAACTCTATCGCAGGCTTATTATCGCCCAGTGTAATGATCTAAGCGCCGCTATGCCGTTTCTTTTTGAGCGCGTAGATGACCCCACAGAATTACTGCTTCCCGACAATCTCTTAAATACCGATTCTGTTGTTCGAAAAATGGTGAGTAGCATTCCAGAGGAAGATTGGAAAGAGGTTGAGATCGTTGGATGGCTGTACCAATTCTATATCGCGGAGAAAAAAGACGAGCTTATGAAAGCCAAAAAGGCTTATAAGACCGAAGAGATTCCTGCGGTTACCCAGCTCTTTACGCCGAACTGGATCGTCAAATATCTGGTGCAAAATTCCCTTGGCGCCAAGTGGCTTGCCACATATCCCAAATCAGGACTTAAGGAAAAGATGGAGTATTACATTTCTCCGGCCGGGCAGGCCGAAGAGGCAAAAGCTAAGATCAAAGAAATAACCCCGCGGTCGCTTAATCCGGAAGAATTGACCGTAATGGATCCGGCTTGCGGTTCAGGGCATATCCTTGTTGAGGCATATGACATTCTAAAGGAAATATATTTGGAGCGTGGTTACCGGGCCCGCGATATTGCCGGGCTTATTCTAACAAAAAATATCTTTGGTTTAGAGATCGATACCCGCGCGGCTCAGCTTGCGGGTTTTGCTCTTCTTATGAAAGCATACGCGGATGATCGTGAGATATTCAAGAAGGGCATCAAATCGAATATCATTTGCCTTAAAAGCGGTGACGGCGCGGGCGCGCATTTTAAAGAGGCACAGGAATTGATAGAGCTTTTTGAGAACGCGAAGACGTTTGGATCTCTGATCAGGATTCCCGAAGACCTACAAAATAAACTGACTGCTATTGAGAAGGTGCTTGAGAAGAAGAAAACTGGCGATATCTTTGAACAAAAAGATGCGGAGGTTGTTGAATCTCTATTAAAGCAGGCTGAGATTTTATCCAAACGCTACGATTGCGTGATCGCCAATCCGCCGTATATGGGTGGGAAGTATATGAACGCCCAGTTAAAGGAATTTGTGAAAAGTAACTATAAGGGGTATGAGAAAGACTTGTTTTCTGTTTTTATTATTCGAGGCCGTGAACTTGCTAAAGACGATGGCAATTTAGGATTTATGTCACCGTTTGTATGGATGTTTATATCCTCACATGAGGAGTTGCGTTTAAATTTAATTAACACAGCTACATTGTCTACTTTAATTCAATTGGAATACTCTGGTTTTGCGGAAGCAACTGTGCCTATTTGCACATTTACGTTTTGCAACACACACTACAATAATTTTAAGGGTTCGTTTATACGTTTGTCCGATTTTAGAGGGTCGGATAATCAGTCTCCTAAGACACTGGAGGCCATACAGAATAAAGAATGTGGTTGGTTTTATACGGCTAATATTGATGATTTCAAAAAGATTCCCGGGTTGCCAATAGCGTATTGGGTGAGTGAGAGAGTCCGAGAGATTTTTGATGGCGGAACACCGTTAGGTGAAATTGCAGAGCCACGACAAGGCATGGCAACGACAGACAATAAGACTTTTCTAAGAGAATGGGCAGAAGTCGATTTGGAGAAAGTCGCCTTTAATATTCATAATCTAGTAGAAGCAAAAGAATCTAAGAAAAAATGGTTTCTGTATAATAAGGGAGGCACTTTTAAGAAGTGGTATGGAAACAATGAGCATTTAGTCAATTATGAGAATGATGGCGAGCAATTAAAGCGCGTTGTGAAAGAGAAATACCGAGATCGCGATTATGCACAAGGTTTTTCCGATGAAAAATGGGATAAGCTAATCGAGATATGGGTTTTAAAGAATCAACAGTTCTATTTCAAATCTTCTATAAATTGGTCTTTTGTAAGTTCTGCATATTTTGGAGTTCGTTACTCTTTTGCTGGGTTTATTTTTGATGTGGGTGGATCATCAGCTTTCCCTCCTGAAAAAGACATGTTCTTTTTTATGGGCTATCTTTGTTCGAAAATGGCGTTTAATTTCATGCAGGCGTTAAATCCAACGTTGAATTTTCAGGTTGAAAATGTTGGAGCACTTCCAGTTTTGGATGATGCTAAGAAAAGAATTCAAAGTAAGGTAAATAAAATTGTTTCAGAAACAATAAGCATGTCCAAGAAGGATTGGGATTCTCTGGAAACTTCTTGGGATTTTGAGAGGTTTTCTCTCCTGCAAAAAGGAAAAACAGCTACAAATATTGCTCGCGTATATGAAGAATATCGAGATCATTGCCGTCAAATAACCGATCAAATGAAGCAACTTGAAGAAGAAAACAATCGTATCTTTATTGAAGCATACGGATTACAAGATGAGCTTACTATGGATGTACCTATTGAAGAGATTACACTTTTTGCTAATCCTAAATATCGATATAAAGGCGAAATGACTGATGATGAGCTTGAGGCGAGATTTAAAGCTGACACAATGAAGGAGTTATTGAGCTATGTGGTTGGCTGTATGATGGGGCGGTATTCATTAGACGTCCCGGGGATTGTCTATGCTCATGCTGAGAATAAGGGGTTTGATCTTAAGAAGCATAAGACATTCCCTGCGGATGAAGACGGTATTATTCCGATAGTTGATAGGGAATGGTTTGATGATGATGTGATCAGCAGGCTTATCATGTTTGTTGAAGTCGCATGGAATAAAAAAGGATTGGATGAAAATCTTGATTTCATTGCCGATGCCGCAGGCAGAAAGTCTGGTGAGTCTAGTCAAGATGCGATTCGTAGGTATTTCATGAATGATTTTTATAAAGACCATTGCCAGACTTATAAAAACAGGCCGATTTATTGGATATTTACCAGCGGTAAAGAAAAGGCATTTCAGGCTTTGGTATATTTGCATCGCTACAACGAAGGCACGCTTGCGCGGATGCGTACTGAATATGTGCTTCCGCTTCAAACAAAGATCATACGGCATATTGAGCATCTTGAGAAAGATAAAGATGCCGCTTCCGGGAGCACGGCAAATAAGATACAGAAAGACATTGTCGCACTTCAAAAACAACAGTCTGAACTTTCGAAGTTTGATGAGAAGTTAAGGCATTATGCTGATATGAGAATTAGTCTTGATCTTGATGATGGAGTAAAAGCCAATTATGTGAAGTTCGGAGAACTTTTAGAGCCGATAAAAGGATTGAAGTATGGATCTGAAGAGGATTAACGAAAAGCTGACAGAATTATTTGCCAAGCATCGTGTTATTTTTTGGAACGATGTGAATGCTGATTTTAAGGATGAACTGTCAGAATGCTTGCCGCAGGGCGTTGAAATCATCCGGCCAGATGTGATCGGCCAGTTTAAGACCAAGGTCATCTTGGAAATAGAGAAGCCCGGAAGTAAGTTTCTTCTTTATTCAGCATTGTCTGAGCCGCGGGCAGAAGATGATTGGCTTCTGGATATTCGTCTTTACGGTTATCAATTCCGCGCTGATACCGCTTCTATGATTGTTGAGGAGCTTGGGCTTCAGCATCTACATCTTCGGGAACATATTGCCAAACGGATCAAATTCTTTTCCAGCAAGCAACGATTTGCAAAACTTCAATCCATAATTGCATCAAGCGATATGGAAAAGGAGATTGACCGTAAGTTATTGGCCGTGCTCGTTAAGGCAGAGCATGATCGATTTTTCGATATTATTCATGCTATTTATGACTCATTTCCTTTTGACGCGGGATTGGATGCTGTACCGGAAGAATTTGCCGCGATTGAGAAGATGGATATGGCGGATGTTTTCTGGGTTTTTGTTCGGGAGGCTTTTGGGTATGAGTCGGCAACCCCTTCCTTAAGACATCTGTTAACTTGTCTTTTTATAAGCGATCTCTATTTGTCGATTGGAGATCGGCTTTGCCAGAATGTGCGGCAGTTTATTTTACCTAGTGGTTTCGCGCGTAATGCCGCGGTTTGTATGAGCGAATGGCGCGATAGCATAAAGATGACCGAGAGTTACGACCGCTTGTCAGAAATGGTTGCCGATGCTCTGGGCATAGAGCGTTATTTAAGGGAGATAACATTAAATACGCCGGATGAGATCAATGCGTTTAAAGATGCGGTGACGTTTTCTGCTACAGAAAAGATATCGGCCGGAGCGGTCAAAGCCTATATCTTGAGCCATGAGGCAACTATTGATAAGGATTTTGTCATATCGTTTTGCAGACACCGGCAGGCGTTGCATTGGTCAAATAAGAGGCTGGGTGGTGAAACTATTCCGCGGGAAAGCTTCTGGGCTGTGTATGAGGCGCTCGTTGCGGCGGCGGAGTTTATGTCAAAGAAGCTTGCGTTCCCGCAGGGGTTTGTTTATGCAACTGCGAGAGATGTTTTCGAAGCGTATACTGCGGAATTATATGTTTTCGATCGGTACTACCGCTTTTTCTACGAGCATGTTTGTACGGCTGATGCAAGAGGATGGGATATTCTTAAGGACATCAAATCCCGGATGGAAGATTTATATAACAATTGGTTTTTAGAGCCGATTACGATGCTTTGGGAGAAGAATCTTAAGGCTGATAGCTGGTGCATCGATGGCGTTATTAATCAATACGATTTTTTTGGTAAATATCCGGAAGCCAAGGCCGGGGACAAGAGCGCGGCGGTATTTGTAATCATTAGCGATGCGCTTCGGTACGAAGCTGGAGCGGAGATATCTGAAATACTTAATGGGAAATATCGTTTTACGGCGAAGAAAGAAGCAATGCTTGGCGTGGTTCCATCATATACAGCGCTCGGGATGGCGGCACTCTTGCCGCATTCAAAGATCGCCTACTCTGCCAAGGCGGATGTGCTCGTAGACGATAAGGTGTGTTCAAGCACCGCGCAGAGAAGCGAGATATTGTCAGCAGAGAAGGGATTGGCACTTAAAGGTGACGATCTTGTGCGAATGCCAAGAGAAGAGGCGCGTGAGCTGGTGCGAGGGAAAAACGTCGTTTACCTTTATCACAACACAATAGACGCGATCGGGGATGATGCTAAGACTGAGGATAAAACGTTTACGGCAGTGCGCGATGCTGTAGATGAAGTTTGCAATATTGTGTCGTTTTTGGTCAACACCCTTAATGCGAGGTATGTGTTTATTACTGCGGATCACGGGTTTGTGTATACGGATGCCCGGCCGGGAGAGACCGAGCGTAATAGAGGCACCTTATCTGATAAGGATTTCATTATTTTAAAGAAGCGGTATTCTCTCGGTAAAAATATCCCGGCCTTAGATTATGTTCATCAGGGGGCAGTTTCAAATACGGCGGGTGTTACCCCTCTTGAAGATATGCAGTTTGCCATTCCCAAGGGGATGAGCTTATTTTATTTTACCGGTGGTTCACGGTATTTTCATGGGGGCCTAAGTTTGCAGGAAGTCGTTGTGCCGGTTATTACTGTTGAGCAGATTCGAGGAAAAGAAAAAGAGAAAACGAGGGATAAATTTGTCGGAGTGCAGGTGCTAGGGCAGGATTATCGGATCACAACCGGCAAACATCGTTTTGAAATATTACAGATTGAGGCGGTATCCGACAGGGTTAGACCTGCTACCTTTAAGATCGGCGTTTACGCGGACAATGAGCCAGTGAGTGACATTCAAACCGTTACTTTCGAGAGCGCTTCGCAGGAGATGGCCGATCGCAAGAAAGAAGTGGTATTAACCTTAAAGAATATAAATTTTGCAGGTGGAAAAACATACCGGTTGATTTTGCGCAATGCAGAGACTGATATTGAGGAGCAGTCTATTCCTGTGCGCATAGATCGTGTATTTACGAGCGATTTTTAAGGAGGGCTTAGCAATATGAATACAGAATTAGATAATTTGCTTAATAAGCATTTTAGCGGCAAGGTTGTGCGCAAGGACTTGACGAAAAAGATCAAGGAAGGCGCGAATGTGCCGGTGTATGTTCTCGAGTATCTTTTAGGGCAGTATTGCGCCTCGACTGATGATGCGATTATTGAAGACGGCATGAAAACGGTTAAGCGGGTGCTTGCCGATAACTATGTGCGTCCCGATGAGTCGGAAAAGATCAAGTCTATTGTCCGTGAAAAGGGCGGGCTTAAAGTCATAGATAAGGTGACGGTTACGCTCAATGAGAAGAAAGACATTTATGAAGCCGTCTTTTCTAATCTGGGGATTAAGAATGTTGTTGTGCCCAGTGAAACAGTTAAGAAATACCAGAAACTTTTAGCGGGTGGTATCTGGTCTATCGTTAATTTGAAGTATTTTTATGAGGAAGGTCAAGGCACATCGCCATTTATCCTTGAAGACATTAAGCCGATTCAAATGCCAAATATGGACATGGAGCCGCTTTTTGAGGGTCGCCGCGCTTTTACTGAAGAGCAATGGATGGATGCTTTGTTGCGATCAGCCGGTATGGAGCCGACTCTTTTTGAGCCGCGCGTTAAATTGCATCTTATTGCGAGGATGATACCGTTTGTTGAGAATAATTATAATGCGTGTGAGCTGGGCCCGCGCAATACAGGCAAAAGCCATTTGTATAAAGAAATCAGCCCAAACAGCATTTTAGTTTCCGGCGGGCAGACAACGGTGGCTAACCTTTTTTACAGCATGAGCCGTCGACAGATCGGGCTTGTGGGCTTGTGGGACATCGTAGCGTTTGATGAGGTGGCAGGAATATCCTTTGCCGATAAAGACGGCGTGCAGATCATGAAGGATTATATGGCGTCCGGTTCGTTCGCGCGCGGCCGCGATCAGATCAATGCCAACGCGTCAATGGTGTTCGTGGGCAATATCAACCAATCAGTAGATACGTTGGTAAAAACGAGTCATTTGCTTTCGCCCTTTCCTGAAAACATGATCGATTCCGCGTTCTTTGATCGGTTCCATGCGTATATCCCGGGATGGGAAATACCTAAGATGAAGCCGGAATTCTTTACGAATAATTACGGTCTTATTGTTGATTATTTGGCTGAGTTTTTAAGAGAGATGAGAAAGAGGAATTTCTCTGACGCGATTGATAAGTATTTCCGTCTTGGAAGGGATTTAAATCAGCGTGACGTGATCGCTGTTAGGAAGACAGTATCCGGGTTGCTAAAACTTCTTTATCCGCATGGTGAATACGATAAAGCGGCGGTTGCGAAATGTTTGGATTATGCGCTTGAGACAAGACGGCGCGTTAAGGAACAGCTCAAGAAAATTGGCGGTATGGAGTTTTTTGACGTGCATTTTAGTTACGCTGATAAGGAAACAAATGACGAAAAATATATTTCAGTGCCCGAGCAAGGCGGCGGAACATTGATTCCTGATGGGCCGATGAACCCGGGGACTGTACATACGGTTGCGCGCGGCAGTAACGGACATTTAGGATTGTATCGTATTGAAATTCAGATGAGTCCGGGAAATGGTTCCGTTCGTTTTTCCGGCCTTGGATCGGATACTGCGGCTAAAGAAAGTTTGCGGGTGGCCTTCGATTATTTCAAGGCAAATGGTTCGAGGGTAAGCGTTACGCCAAAAGCAGGGGATCACGATTTTCATATTCATGTCGTTGAATTGCATAATTCAGGGCCCGCGGAAGCGTTAACTTTAACGGCAGTTATTGCACTTGCTTCGGCGTTGATGCGCAAACCAGTGCAATCGCAAATGGTTGTTTTAGGTAGTATGAGTTTAGGCGGAAATATTATTCCGGTCGAAAATCTAGGAGAGGCCATGCGTGTGGCGCTTGAAGCTGGAGCGCGTAGGATCCTCATTCCCTCAAGTAGCGTCGGAGACTTTCAGACTGTGTCAGGAGAGCTTCTATCGAAGTTCCAGAACAGTTTCTTTGCTGACCCGATCGATGCAGTGTTTAAGGCGATGGGCGTAGAATAGGAGGATGCAATGACAAAAAAGCGTGAGAAAAGAAAAATTGACAGAGAACTTCCACCTATTGGGACTGTCCTAAAGGGTAAGTTCAAGGGAGTTGCCGGTTACAAGGCCATAATTGTTAAAGATGAGAATGCTTTGAATGGGAAAGCTGTCAAATGTGATGGAAAAATTTATCCTAGCATGACAGCGGCGGCTCAATCAATTACCAAACAGCCTACCAATGGCTGGCGTTTTTGGAGATTTTAGAGGAGGTTGCTGATGAGTGAAAACAATATCGATGTTATTCACAAAGAAATCGATCTGATTCAGAACTGCATTAGCAGGATGGCCCAGAATTCTTTTCTCATTAAAGGATGGGCCTTGACAGTGGTGACTGTTGTCCTTGCGTTAATGGAAAAGAATATCGATCCGATTTATTTATGTCTCGTTCTATTTATACCACTCATGGCTTTTTGGTATTTGGATGCGTTCTTTTTACAGACTGAAAGAATGTATCAGAAAATGTACGAATGGGTTCTCAGCTCTAGGCCAAAGAATGATTTTAGTCAATTATATGATCTGAATCCGCAAAGATTTAAAGATCAAGTTGGTTCAAAATGTGCAGTCATGTGGTCTATTACTTTGCGAGTATTTTATGGAATTCCGATACTGGTTGTGGTAACGATCATCGTTTATCAGATCTTTACTAAATATATTTCAAAATAAGGAGGAAGGGCTATGGCAAAGAAGCAGATATTTTACAGTTTTCATTTTGATAAAGATGTAATGAGGGTTCAGCAGATTCGAAATATTGGAGTGATTGAGGGAAACACGCCGGTATCTACAAACGATTGGGAAGAAATACGGAAGAACGACAGCGCTGTTGAGAAGTGGATTGATGACAATATGAAGTATAAGTCCTGTGTTGTTGTTTTGATCGGTGAAGAAACGTCAAAGCGGCCATGGGTAAAATATGAGATTATCAAAGGATGGAAAGATGGCAAGGGCGTTCTGGGAATATACATCCACAATATTAACTGTGCCAGAAACGGTAAATGTAGCCAAGGTTTAAACCCTTTTGATAATATCAATTTAACAAATGGTGGAAAATTATCTAGCCTCGTTAAATGTTACAACCCCAGCTCGTATGATGCATACAATGATATTGCGAACAATATTGGATCATGGATTGACGATGCTGTCGCGGCAAGATCAAAGTGAGGGCGATAGGGGATTAAATGTCGGACGATTTATTTGATGAATTCTTAGGGTATGATTTGACGATGGGCGCAGATGTGGTCAAGTGTCCGCATTGCGGAGCTGATGTGCCGTGTAGCTTGTTTTTCGATGATGAGGTTGAATGCCCGAAATGCGGTAAGAAGTTCACAAAAGATTAAGGTGGGGCATGAGGAGACGGTATGGCAGAAAGTAATGACGAAAGTCAAAAGCGAGCATTGAGGGAGCTGGAAGGCAAGAATATTGCTCACTACCAAACTCTTTTGTCTGCTTGGATTGAGACGAGGATGGAGCAGGACAGGATGGTGATTACTCTTTCTGCCGCCGCAATCGGTCTGCTTGTCACCATCATTACAACGGTTGGCATAAATGGTTTCTGGCAATATTTGTTCGCTGTAGCATCGATCGCAGGGTTTATAGTTGCCACTTGCAGTTCTCTGCATATATTCCAAGTTAATGCAAAGCATTTAGAGGAAAGTCTTCGTAGCCAAAGCACCGACAACACTTCTAAACTTTTGAAGAAATTAGATAAGGTGACAATAGTTTGTTTTTATGTAGGGATTATCTGCGCAGTATTAATGGCAATATTTTCTTCTTTTCAGAAAACAGGAGGAGTGATCATGGCAGAGAACAAAGAGGCGCCTAAAAAAATAGAGAAATTGCAGGAAAGCGTCAATGGTGTTAAGAAATTATCCCCGGCTGAGTTGGAGATAGGTAAGAGCTTAAATGGCATAGCAAATTTAGCACCTCAAAATCTCCAATCATCAACGCCAAAGCCAGCACAGGATTCCGGCAAAACGCCAAGCGTTCAGGAAGATTCTGCTGGTAAGGATAAGAAATAGTTTATTTTGATGTTAGGGTAGAGGCGGTTTTGATATATAATTTACGTTGTTCAGGGTTTTTCAGACCGGCTATTTTAAGCAGGGTTTTGCCGGAGAACCGTTTGATGAGTGTCTGGTCTTCGGTTGATTTAAGGCTGGATATGAGGTCAGTCGGGATCTTCTCGAGGATCGTCATAAGCTGGGATACTCGGGCCCGGGTGACGCCGAAGTGGTTGCCCGCGGCAGTTTGTGTTCTTTGAGGATTTTCTTTTAGGTATTCCTCAACTTTGACGGCCATAAGCACGATATTTTTATAAACTGGTGCGGGCTGTTGGGGTAGGGCTGGCAAAGGATCGTATAAACTGATGGATGTGCCCTTTCCGCGTCTGCGGTACATCTTCACAAGTATATGTATTTCCTTGCACTTAGAGAGGCGTCTTTTGTAGTGTTCTGAGTCCACAGTGGGGAGCCACTAAAACATAACCCTCTGTAACAAATAATGTTGCAGAGGGTTATTATTTCAGATAAAATAACCTATAATATGGATAAAAAGTTTAAGTGGATACTAGCGATAGAGGCATTGATTATAATTGTATTTGTAACGCTGCTTTCTACAAAGAATTTCTCAAGCAATTTCAATTGGAATATTGCGTGGTTCTCTTTTATGGGGTATTTTCTATATCTTCTTATCCGCTTCATCATCTGGGCAATTAAAATATTAAGGAGGAATAGAATTCGTCTTGAGTTAGAAAACGCAAAATTAAAAGGAACGGATGGAAAAGAGATGATTGATTTAGAATCTAAGCTGGTAGAAGCTGAAAAAAATCTAAAAGACTTTTTTGAATATAAAAACTGGTTTAATTAAATGAATAAAAAACAATTGAAGTAAGGCTAAATGAAGAGACTTATCTCTTAAAGACCTAAAAGCCTTTCTAAATATCCTGAAGTAGTCAAAAAAGGGTTGCATTCAGACTATTGATGAGTATAATTAATATTATTTTACAGAGGGTTTTTTAATCACAGTAGAATAATCCAAACAGAAGGCAAGGAATGAAACACTCTAGTTTTAGGTTAAGAATATTTATTGTAATAGGAATATTATTTTTAAGTACTTCTTTTTTATATGCTGAAACTGCAGAAGAATACTTTAATCGTGGGCTTACTTATGCTAAACAAGGTAATTTACCTCAAGCCATCTCAGACTTTACCAAGGCTATTGGAATAAATCCTAACTATTCAGAAGCCTATAATAATCGTAGCGCTAGCTATATTAAACAAAGTAACCTCAATCAAGCTATGCCTGATTGCAACAAAGCCATTGCAATCAATTCTAACGATGCAGAGGCCTATAACAACCGCGGACTTGTCTATGCTATGCAAGGCAACTTTACCCAAGCTATCTCAGACTTTACCAAGGTTATTGAAATAAATCCTGACGATACAGGAGCCTATAACAACCGCGGGCTTACCTATGCTAAGCAAGGTAACTTACCTAAAGCTATCTCAGATTATACCAAAGCTATCGAAATAAATTCTAACTATACATCAGTCTATTACAACCGTGGGCTTGCCTATGCTAAACAAGGTAATTTGCCTCAAGCTGTCTCAGACTTTACTAGGGCCATTGAAATAAATCCTAACGACACAGAGGCTTATGATAATCGTGGAAGCGCCTACTACGAGCAAGACAATTTCATTCAAGCTATCTCTGACTATACTAAGGTCATTGAAATAAATCCTAACCTTGCATCAGCCTATTATAACCGTGGGCTTGTCTATGGCAAACAAGGCAACTTGCCTCAAGCCATTTTAGATTCTACCAAGGCCATCGAAATAAATCCTAACTTTGCATTAGCCTATAATAACCGAGGGGTTGCATATGCTAAGGCAAAAGAATATGACAAAGCCTGGCAAGACGTGCATAAAGCAGAAGAATTAGGATATGCTGGTAACCCTGAATTTCTCAATGCGCTCAAAAAAGCATCGGGAAGGGATAAATAGGCTAACTTATTCCAAAATAAAAGAACAAGCTTAAGCAACAATAGTCACTTCTTCACATAGTTTTTTGCCTCCTCCGTCATGCACCAGTTGCGAAACTCATCCACTACGGGGAGCCACTGATTTATACTTCTTTGCGACATTTATTGTTACAGAGGAGTTCTTATTTTTGGTTTAAATAGCTAAAGTATGGTAAAATAAATTTAGGAACAAGGGGCGTGTCAAGAAGGGACACACGACTTTATAGAGTGTCCCTTCTTGACACGTTTCCGCCATATTTTTGCAAAGTTTAAGAAGAGCCTTCTGTAAGCAAATGACTTGCAGGAGGCTTTTTGTTGAGGTATAATTGGTCCATGAAAATAATAATAGAAACATTATTGTCGGATGAACTTAAGCAGATGGCCGCAGCTACTTTTGGTAATTTAGTAAAAGCTGTTGTTGATATTGAAAGGGAATTGATTGCAGTTGATGCTGAACTTCATGCTGATCTAGAAGCCTTGCTTTTGGAAGACGGCTCAAAACAAAAAAACCTCTGGGGTATAAATCTTTATCCAGAAATTCAGGGTGAGGATTTTGTTGAATTTGATTCTATGATTAATATGCGTCCATCGCAGGGCAACAGAAGCCGCGGCATAGAGAACCAAGAAACGCGCAAGAAAATTATTGAAGTAGTTGCAAAAAGGATTCAACGATGAGCTACCAGCATAAGGATCTAGCTGCAGGTCGCTGGAGCCAACTATCATTCCTTGAACAAATGGCAAATATTGGCAGCGAAGTTGAGCGCGCACTCAACTGGCAGATAAAGAAAAATACTGACTATGCTCAAAAAGCGTTTGAACGAGCCCTAGAGTTAATTGATTTGACATTGGATACTGACAAAAACTACGCCCACTTAAAGGAAATTACCCGTACGAGAGAAGCAATTGTTGATTATTTCTTTGGTGTAAACCAGTTTAAGTCCTCTGAAAGTTCTTGGCGGAGTTACTTCTCGCCTTTTACCTACGCGTCTCGCAAAAATCATTAATTTCTAGGACAATTTATAACTTTCACAGTTAGAGAAGTGCTAAAAAGTCTTCTGTAGCAAAATAAGTTGCGGAGGACTTTTGTTTGGAGTAAAATTAAACCGTGAGAGCAGATATAGAAAAAAATTTTGGTGAGCAGCCGATCTCGAGGATCATGGCGGCTAGCGAACTTAAGCCGCATGATCTTGTCGCTCATTCATATGAGCAGCTTACGCATAAAATGGTCACTCGGGCTATGAAGGGCAGGCGGCTAACCCCGCATATGCAATCAAAGGTTCGCAATGCGTTAAATAATGTGGTAGGAAAAGACTATTTACTGAAAGACCTCTTTACCTATTGAAATATAGAGACATTTTGTATGTTGATGTTATAATACAAGTGTTTAAATAATATTAAAAAGAAAGGGGGAAATATGGTGAAAAAGATTTTAGTTTTGGTTTTACTGAGTTTAGTTGTAATGCCGCAGTTTGTTAAAGCTGAAGGGACGGAACCTGTTCAGTTGGCGGTATGGAATCCTGTTCAGATTGTACCGGAAGGGAATTCTATCAAAGGCGTGCGTCTTAGTTTGTTTTATACCGTTAATAAAGATGTTACTGGATTGAGTTTTGTTTGGCTTGGCGCAAACAAAACTACAGGCGATGTAAAGGGCGTCGAATTAGGGTTTGTGAACTGGACAGAGGGTTCATTTTATGGTTTGCAGCCAGGCCTCTTAAGCTATACGCGTAACCGTTTTGTAGGCTGGCAATATGGTTTAGTTGCTGTTACAGAAGGTGATTTTACAGGTCTACAGTCCGGAGGCGTTGTCTGGACAGAAGGATTTTTTCATGGGTGGCAAAATGGCTGGGTGACCCATACTAATGGAGATTTTGTCGGGCTTCAAAGCGGCCTGGTGAATACGTCGTATGGGGAAAGTTGCGGGGTAAATCTTGGAGCAGTTAATTATGCGGATGGTTTATTTAAGGGTTTCCAGGGAGGTTTTTTCAATTATGCAACTGAAATGCATGGTTTTCAACTAGGTCTTGTCAATATAACAAAGTCTTTGGACGGGCTTCAAATAGGGCTTGGCAATTATAATGGTAATAAAGAGCCTTTTGAGCTCCTGCCAATTGTGAATTGGTCGTTCTAACTGTTAAGATTTCTAAAAAGCTCCTGCTTTGAAAAGCAGGAGCTTTTTATTTAAGCAGGCTGGCATTTTTTTAGAGCAAACAAGAAACGTGTCCCTTTTTGACACGGCCTCAAGTAGCGGAGGGATTTTTATTTGACAGTATCATTTTTTTTGGGGTATACTATAGTAAATGGATAATAAAGAGCCTCAAAACTGTTGGGAGTTTCATATTAACTTATGTGGCATGTCTACATCCTGAAGTGTAGCGACGGTAGTTTGTATACCGGCATCACCACAGACATTTGTCGCAGGCTAAAAGAACACAATAATAAAAAAGGCGGCAGTTATACCAGGTCTCGCCTTCCCGCAACGCTCTTATACAAAGAAAATTGTCTTAATAGATCTCAAGCGTTAAAGAGAGAGCTTCAGGTCAAAAGTTTGCCCAGAGCTAAAAAACTTGCCCTGATTGAAAATGCTTTGGACTTTTTGGTAAAAGGGGTATAATCAAGTTTGCAGAGTGTATCTAAATAAGACGGTTATGGTATAAAAGAAAGGAACAAGATGAAAAAAATTATTAAACGCAAAGATTCTCCAGCCTTACAGCAGGATGAACAAGATATGGCGGCTGTAATTAATAAAATGCAGGAACAGCTCGTTTCTTTGGAAAAGAAAATGGATATCCTGATACTTCGTTCTCCGGAAAAACCTTCAGGGGAAAAGCATTTTTCAAAGCCTTTCCAGCGCTTCGATCGTCCCCGCAATCATGATAGAGGAGAAAGGGACAATAGCTTCAGAGAAAGAAGCTTTACTAAAGTAGTTTGCTCAGACTGTAATAAAGAATGTGAAGTCCCTTTTAAGCCCAGCGCGGACAGGCCAGTATATTGCAAAGAGTGCTTTTCAAAACGTAAGGATAGAGACGGACATAAAGAAAGCTACGATAATAAGCCAAGGGAACAAGTTTTTATCCCGGAGCGCCATTTTGATAAGCAAAAAAACAGTGAAAATCGAAAGCCGGGTAAAAGAAAACAACCGGGCTTTAAGAGGCGAAAAGAGCGCTCCTAAACATATAAAATAACGAGGCGTACCGCAACAGGATGGCTGCTATTTAGAAGATTGGTATTCTGATTGGTAGCCTGGATTTACCGGAGGCCGTAATTTATTCGGGAATTCTACGTCAGTTTTGATATCAAAATAGATCTGTTTTAATAGTTTGAAAACATCATAAGGATTTTCAATCGCCGCTATAGAGCTTTTGCCTGTTTTTTCAGTAAATATGCCCATTCCGGAAATGAAATTTATATTACCCGTATTTGTTATTCTGCCGATAAACCCTATGTCTACTGACACATCTGTTAAGGTTGCGTAATCAACTGTGTTGAAGTTTCTGGCAAAAAAACCGGATTTTATGATTATTCTTTTAGATGTTATAGCGTATTCTATGTAAGGATATACTAAGCTTGCCCATAGTGGAGCTGTTAACATCCCCAGGCCAACAAAGGTGTGAGGACCTAGAACTACCCAGGCAAAGATCGGAAATTTTCCAGTGAAAAGTCCCCAATAAAAAGGTATAAGAAAGGTACACCAGCATAAGCCAAAAACAGCAACAGGCATAGATTTCAGAACAAAGGCGGTATATTTTGGTTTTCCCTGCCAAATTATTTTTTCATTGCTATCTAATATGTTATTTATATTAGCTGTCATATTATAAATATTTTATAACATTAAACAGAATTGTCAAGATGCTTTATGCTAAATCCATTGAAAACGCATTATCATGAAGGTATAATAGCGCATAAGATCATTTTATTATATTTGCTGGCATAGTTTTGTGTGTCAAAACAGGAGGCATATATGTCTATAATTAAAGAATTTAAGGAATTTGCTGTCAAGGGCGATGCGGTAGACATGGCTGTAGGCATTGTAATTGGAGCTTCGTTTGGTAAAATAGTCAGCTCTCTGGTAAACGATGTAATTATGCCGCCTATAGGATTTTTGCTTGGCGGGGTTGATTTCAAAAACCTGAAGATAATTCTTAAGGCAGCAAGCGCCGATATTCCTAACGTCCCTGCGGTTACCCTGAATTACGGGCAATTTATAAATACAGTGATTGATTTTTTGATTGTAGCGTTTAATATCTTCTTGGTGGTAAAGGTAATCAATCATTTAAAAAGGAAGGCGTTAAAGGAAGATGGCAAATAATAAAGCGCGCTTTAAGCCGGCTATAATAATATACTATAATTTTAAAATGAAAGTGGTATAATCAAAGAAAAAAAGGAGGACAAATGATAACTCTTGAGTCTATTTTGAAAGAGCATTCATTTTTTAAAGATCTGCCGCCAAAATACTTTGATTTTATAGTAGGCTGTGCCTCTAATGTTGTATTTAAAAAAGGAGAAGTCATTCTTAAAGAAGGGGGAAGCGCGGATAAATTTTATGTTATCCGCGGCGGCCTTGTAGCTATCTATATAGACCAGCGCCGCGAGAATCCTATACAAACTATTCATGAAGGCGATATCCTGGGATGGTCATGGCTTATCCCGCCATATCGCTATCGTTTTAGCGCAGAAGCTGTAGAAAATACCCGGGCAGTGGTATTGGATGGAAAATGCCTGAGAGAAAAATGCGAAAAAAATTCTGACTTAGGGTATGAGTTGCTGAAGAGGCTTATGAACGTTTTTACTCAGCGCCTTGAAGCTACAAGGCTGCAGCTTTTAGATGTTTATAATATAAATGTAGAGAATAAATAGCGGAGAAGCGAACATGAAACGAATCTTAATTACAGGAGGCTGCGGGTTTATCGGATCCAGCCTGGCAATGGAGCTGGCCAGTCAAGGCTATGCCGTGACTGTCTTGGACAATCTTAGCCGAAGGGGTTCGGAAATTTTATTGAACAAGGTAGTTTCTTGCGGAATTAAATTTGTTCACGGGGATGTTCGCAATCCGGAAGATTTAGCAAAGCTCAGAGAAGAGTACGCTTTGATGATTGAGTCTAGCGCGGAAGCGTCTGTCCTGACAGGTACTGAAGGCCAGGATGCGCGTTACCTGCTGAATGTCAATCTTCAGGGCTCAATTAACTGTTTTGAATTTGCGAGGGAACGGCATATGCCGGTTATTTTTCTTTCCAGTTCCCGCGTCTACCCATATAGCCGGATAAACGCCTGCTGTTTTAAGGAAGCTAATACGCGATTTGATTTTGTGGAAGGATGCGAAGGCGTTACGCCGAACGGAGTGCGAGTCGATATGAGTCTGAGCGGAGCCCGTTCGCTTTATGGGACTACCAAATTATGCTCAGAGCTGATTTTGCAGGAATATTCAGCCCAGTATGGGCAGCCTGTGATTATCAATCGGTGCGGAGTCATTGCCGGTCCGGGGCAATTAGGAAAAATAGACCAGGGCGTTTTTACATTCTGGCTGGCTAATCATTACTTCAAGAATCCTTTAAGATATATCGGATTTGGCGGCAAGGGTAAACAGGTGCGGGACCTGCTGCATGTGAAAGACCTTGCGGAACTGGTGGTAAAACAGGTACAATATCTGACCGGGGCTGAGCCCGGCCACTCGAATGAAATATTCAATGTAGGGGGCTCTGTATATTCAAACCTGTCTTTGTTGGAAGCCACGGAGATTTGCGCGGAACTTACCGGGAATAGAATAAAGATAGAGAGCTCTTCTGAAAATCGGCCGGCGGATATGATATGGTATATAACGGATAACGGCAGGACAGAACAAGTTTTCGGATGGAAGCCGCGGAAATCTGCAGTGGATATTCTGCAAGACACCCTCCGGTGGTTACAAGAAAATGAAGCTGATTTTAAAAAGATATTTCTTTGATAGTTTTTTTGCCGCAAGTAATTTACAAGAGAGATTAAAATGAAAATTGTATTGATCACCGGCTCTGCCGGCCTTATTGGTTCGGAGGCGGTTCGATTTTTTCACGCCAAAGGCTTTAAAATAATCGGCATTGATAACGATATGAGGAAGTACTTTTTCGGTAAAGAGGCCTCAACGCAGTGGAATTTAGCGGAATTAAAGAAAGAGTTTCCCGACTTTACCAATTACGACATAGATATCCGTGATTTTGACGCTGTTTCCCGCATCTTTTCGGAATATGGCAAAGATATTTCTTTGGTTATTCATACTGCGGCCCAGCCGAGCCATGACTGGGCGGCCAAGGAGCCGTTTACGGATTTTGGCGTGAACGCTGCCGGGACGTTGAATATACTGGAGGGAGTGCGCCAATATTGCCCGGAAGCGGTGTTTATCTTTACCTCTACCAACAAGGTTTACGGAGACAATCCGAATCAGCTGCCTATGATTGAGCTGGAGACGCGCTGGGAGATAGACCCTTCCCATCATTATTATAAAAATGGCATAGATGAAGATATGTCGTTAGATCATTGCAAGCATTCCATCTTCGGCGCTTCAAAGATTGCGGCAGATATCATGACCCAGGAATATGGCCGTTATTTTGGGATCAAAACCGGAATTTTCCGGGGAGGCTGCTTGACAGGCCCCCGCCACTGCGGGGCTGAACTGCATGGTTACTTGGCGTACCTGATGAAATGCGCGATAACAGGGCGGGAATACCAGATCTTTGGTTATAAAGGCAAACAGGTGCGTGACAATATCCATAGCTATGATTTGGTGAACTGCTTCTATTATTTCTATCAGAATCCGCGCTGCGGCGAAGCGTATAATATAGGCGGAAGCCGCTTTAGCAATTGCTCTATGCTGGAATCTATCCGGTTATGCGAAGACATCGCGGGTAAAAAGATTAAAACAACATATATAAAAACTAACAGGATTGGGGACCATATCTGGTGGATTAGCGATATATCGAAATTTTCAACGCATTATCCTGGCTGGAAGCTGACTAAAAATATAAAAGATATCCTTATAGAAAGTTACGAATATAACAAATCGCATTGGTTGGCGGAATAATTATAAGAGGGCGCAGGCGCGAACCTTCGAGCTTTATAATTTTGACTTACATCGCTAGAAGGTGTATAATACTAAATTAGGAGATAAAATGGACGATATAAATTATACGAAAAATGAACCGCTTGAGCAGGACGTAGTAACTATGATTAAAAAAATCCAGCAGCAATTGATTTTTTTGGAGAAGAAGATAGATACCTTGATTAACCAGTCTTCGGGAAAGCGTTTTGAGGTGAAGCGCTTTTCAAAGCCTTTGCAGTCCTTTGAGCGCTCCAGCTATTATGGCAAAGGAAAACAAGGCAGTCCTTCCAGGGAAAGAAGCTTTGCTCAAAGCCGCCCTTTCGACAAACAGCAGGGAGATGAAAGCAGGGGTTTCATCCAGAGAAAAAAACCATCTTTTCACCATAGGAAAGAGCGCGTTTAAAACATTTACTAAAACTAAAAGGAGGTAACATGGCGTTTCAGGAACGTGGTGGTGGATTTGGCGGGAGACCGCGGGAGATGCATAAGGTGACTTGTTCAGATTGCAAAAAAGAATGCGAAGTCCCTTTTAAGCCCAGCGGAGATCGTCCGGTATATTGCAAAGAATGCTTTTCAAAGCGTAAAGATAGCAGCCGTTAAAAGGCAGTTTCTTGAAGTTATTAAAGCATCTAACCCCTCTGTGATGAAATTTGTCGCAGAGGGGTTTTTTTGTTTATTTTTATAATTTCATTGACAAATGAGAGAGTCTGGGGTATACTTACTCAAGTGGTAAATAGGTGAGTAGAAATTTAAACCGTAAGGTAAAGATAATTCGCCTTGCGGATTTTTTTTATCTGCCGCTATTTACTAAAATTTTGTAGGAAGGAGGTAACAAATAATGGCAAAAGGAAAAGTAAAGTGGTTCAACGATCAGAAAGGCTATGGATTCATCACACCAGATGATGGAAGCAAAGATTGTTTTGTTCATCATAATGCAATTCAGGGTGAAGGTTTCAAGTCTTTGAGCGAAGGACAAGCTGTAGAGTTTGAAATCGGAGAAGGACCAAAAGGCCCTCAGGCAACAAACGTAATAAAGATATAGTTTGGATGCAGATAAGGCCCGGCTACAATGCCGGGCCTTATTGTTTTTAAAAGAAACAACTTAAAAATTCCCAAGGATTATTTTTCTTGGGATTTTTTGTTTTTAAGGATATAATCTAACATTATGAAAGCTGATCACTGCAAATTCATGAAGGTGGCGGTAAAAGAGGCCAAGAAGGGCCTCAAGGAAGGGGGCCTTTCAATCGGAGCTGTGCTTGTGAAAGGCGGTAAGATAATAGCCAAAGGCCATAACAGAAGGGTCCAGAAAAAATCGGCCATTCTTCACGCTGAGATGGATTGTCTGGAATCAGCAGGCAGGTTAAAAGCCAGGGATTACCGGGAATGCGTCATATATTCCACTTTATCTCCATGCGATATGTGCGCAGGAGCGATACTTCTCTATAAAATCCCGCTTGTTGTGATAGGCGAGAATAAAACGTTTAAAGGCCCTGAGAGTTATTTTAAAAAAAGAGGCGTAAGGCTTATAAATCTTGACCTTAAAGAATGTAAACAAATAATGGCTGATTTCATCCGCAAAAGCCCTGATTTATGGTATGAAGATATAGGAGAATAGCAACTCGTGAAATATAAACTAAATCCTGAATATATGAGGTTGGCTATAGAAGAAGCCAAAAAAAATCTCCGGAATATGGACGGCGGGCCTTTCGGAGCCTGTATTGTAAAATCAGGCAAAGTCCTGGCTGTGGCCAGGAACACAGTGTTGAAAAAAGACGCCACGTGCCATGCAGAAGTTAATGCCATAAGAAAAGCCTCTAAAAAGTTAAAGACATATGACCTTTCAGGGTGTACTATATATTCAACTACCGAGCCTTGCCCTATGTGTTTTAGCGCTATACATTGGGCAGGGATAGACGGCGTTATTTTCGGGACGCGTATAACCGATGCCAAAAAGATAGGGTTTAACGAGCTTTCAATACCAGCTAAAAAAATGAAATCCTTTGGCAAAAGCCGAGTAAAAATATTTCCAAATTTTCTAATAAAAGAATGCCAAAACCTTTTCAAAGCCTGGAGCGCTTTAAAAAATAAAAACCTATACTAATAAACTTGACACTCTGACAATGACGGTTTTGTAAAGTTCTTGAGAGGATGCGATGGTTAATTTTAGAAAATTTATATTATATATGATTCGCTGGCAGCTCAGCACGCCTATTCTGTGGCTGGCGGTAAAAAGTTTGGGCGTAGGCATATGGTCCACTGTGATCGCCAACCTGATAGGAGGCGCGATATTTTTCTGGGTGGACAAGTTTATTTTTACAAGCTATGCTGTAGAGGTATGGCATTTTAAGGAAAAGGGCAGGTGCGATTTATGCGGCAAAGAAGAGAGCCTGTGGAGGCTTGTAAGGGCGCCGAATTACGATAAAAGGGATGATTTAAAGCCTGTTTTTCTTTGCACGAAGTGTTCTAAGCAGAAGACGGACGAACTTAGAGATAAAGGTATTAAAATAAGAGGCAAGAGTAAATAATATGTCAAAAGAAAATATACTAATAATAGAAGACGACAAGCATATCTCAAAGCTTGTTAAATACAATTTAGAAAAGACTGGCTACGATTGCACCATAGTTGAAGACGGCGAGAAAGCACTGGATGTTTTAAGCAAACAAGGCATAGATTTAATTCTTTTAGACATTATGCTTCCTGAAATGGATGGATTTGAAGTTTGCCGCTTAATCAAGCAAGATACCAAACTCAAAAATATTCCCATAATAATGCTTACTGCCAAAGGCGAAGAAGTGGATAGGATCGTTGGTCTTGAGCTTGGCGCGGATGATTATGTGGTAAAACCATTCAGCCCACGAGAACTAATGTTACGCATAAAGGCAATTCTAAAGAGAGGCAAAGAAGAAGAATTACCAAAAGATATTATTAAGCGGGGGACTCTTGTTATTGATGTGCTAAAGCATAGGGTTATGGTAAATAACAAAGAAATAGAGCTTACTCCCATCGAATTTAAATTGTTAGTTACTTTGATTGAAAGAAAAGGCCGTGTCCAGTCACGTAACAGATTACTGACCGATGTATGGGGTATTGATGCCGAGATTTATACCCGTACGGTTGATACCCACGTTAAGCGCCTAAGAGAAAAACTTGGCAAAGTTGGAGATTTACTTGAAACAGTCAGAGGTTTGGGCTACAGGTTTAAAGAAGAAGATGAAGATTAAAATTCATTGGAAACTTGCCATTATTTTTTGTTGTATTATTATTTTGGCAATTTCAGCGGGGTATTTATATCAGGTTAATAACCTTAAATCCTACGTTGAAAACACTGTTGCAAATAATATTAAATGTCAGCTTGCCCTTAGCAAAGACTTCTTAGAAATATCCCTTAAAGATAAAATAATTTCTGTAAATTTTCAGGCGATTGCGAAAAAAATAGGAAAATCCCTGGGCTTGCGCGCAACAATTATCGCTCTGGACGGTAGGGTCTTAGGCGATACTGATTTAACCAAAGATCAATTACTTGTCGTTGAAAATCATGCCAATAGGCCTGAAGTCAAAAATGCCATTGTAAAAGGTTTTGGAGCAAGCAAGCGTTTTAGCTCCACTATTAAAAAAGACATGCTTTATATGGCGATTCCTTTTGGAGAAGGAAACGATAAAGGTGTATTAAGGCTCTCTGTACCGCTACATGATATAGAACTACTTGAAGCAAGAATGCGCAAGGTAGCGGGAATAAGTATTATCGGCATCCTGTTATTGAGTCTAGGTTTAACCTTTTTAGTCTCAGTGTTTGTATCGCGGCCGCTTAGCGAGATGTCAACTATTGCCAAAGCCATGGCGCAAGGAGACTTTTCCAAGAAAGCCTCTATTTACTCAAGGGATGAGATTGGTGAGCTTGCTCAGTCCTTGAATTCAATGTCTGAGGAGATAAAAGACAAAATAGAAAAAATAAATTCTGAACGGATGAAATTAGATCTTGTCTTATCAAGCATGTTTGAAGGAGTCATTGTTACTGACGAGGAAGAGAATATTATTTTAATGAATTCTTCCTTACGGAAACTTTTTCTTTTGGATTCAAGCCCCGAAGGTAAGAGGCCGATCGAGGTTATTAGAAACATTGCTGTGGATGATATGGTAAACAGAATTATTAAAGGAAAACAGCATCTTGCGACGGAAGAAATTACTATCAACATTCCGGAGGAAAAAATCTTGAAAGTAAATGGTGTACCGATAATGCGCAATAACAGGCTTGAAGGCGCGATATTAGTCTTCCACGATATTACCGAATTAAGACGCCTTGAAAAAATAAGGCAGGATTTTGTTGCTAATGTTTCACATGAGTTACGCACCCCAATATCCAGCATAAAAGGTTATGCTGAAACACTCATGGAAGGCGCGTTTGAGGATAAGGATAATGCAAAAGAATTCATAAGTATTATTTATCATGACTCAAATCGTCTCGCTACTTTAATAAACGACCTTCTTGATTTATCTAAGATAGAATCTGGTAAAATGAAAATGTTTTTTATAGAGATAGAACCTGTTTTATTAATAAAAATGGCTGTCACTATTATAGAAAATCAAGCGAAGGCAAAATCAATCGTGTTAAAAATAAATATTCCGCCAAGTTTGCCCAAAATAAAGGCTGATGAAACAAGATTTTCGCAGGTTATGATCAATCTTCTTGATAATGCCATAAAATATTCATCCGAAGGATGTTCAGTAACCATTTCTGCCAAGGTAGTTGACAATGCTCTGCAGATCGATATCTCAGACACAGGAATTGGCATCTCAGAAAAAGACCTTCCCCGTATATTTGAACGATTCTACCGTGTAGATAAAGCGCGTTCACGCGAACTCGGCGGCACAGGCCTGGGTTTATCCATCGTCAAACATATCGTTCAGGCTCACGGCGGCCAAGTCTGGGTAAAATCAGAGCTTGGTATTGGTTCTACTTTTAGCTTTATCATTCCTTTGGCTTAACAACTTCTTGTAGCTTTTCTCCACAAAACTCTTCCAATAATAATTCACAAAAAAGTCACATTGCCTTAATGATATTGTAATCTTAGGGTTGTATACTTTTATTGAAAAATAAAAAAGAAGAGCATATGATTACAAAAAAAAGAGTTTTGATTGTCGATGATGAAAAGGAACTTGTAAAGCTCATAACCTTCCACATTACGATAGCTGGTTATGATGTCCTTTCCGCAAAAAACGGCATTGAAGCACTAGAAATCTGTGAACAGGAAAAACCCGACTTAGTCATTCTCGATATTATGCTTCCCAGAATTGACGGTTGGGAGGTATGCCGGCGCTTAAGACAGAATCCCAAAACTAGAAACATGCCTATTATTATGCTGAGCGCTCTTTCCGAGATAGATGATAAACTTAAAGGTTTTAATCTTGGAATAGACGATTATGTCACCAAACCATTTAGTACAAGAGAACTGGTCGTAAGAGTAAAAAGAGTTTTAATAAGATCTGAAAACAAGGTTTCTGCCACAAAATCTATCAGAATCGGTTTATTAGAGATAGATGGAGAAGATTTGGTCGTTAAACTAAATAATCAGGAAATGCTTCTTACAGAGAAAGAAAAAGGCATCCTCAAATTTTTTATTAGTAACCCTGGCAGGCTCTTAAGCCATAGCGAAATATTGGATATGGTTTGGGGCCAAGATAATATTGTTGAAAATAGCAACGTTGATGTTCACATAAGCCACCTCAGGGCAAAGATAGAAAAAGACCCAGAGAATCCGCAATTGATTAGGACAATCAGGGGAGAGGGGTACAGATTTGATGTTTAAAGGTTCACAAAAAGTTCACAATCCTTTAAAGATATCGTTACATGAGTATTATATACTTAAGTAAACACTTTTTTAACAGAATGACGGATCAAGGGGCAGAAAAAGTTGTTGTATTTTCCAGCCAGATTTTTGAAGTCAAGCCAAAGAAAGGGGGTGAAAAATGAATACGCAGGTGATGTCAATGGTACGCAAGGACTTTGTAGCCAGCCATTTACGCTCACAGCTCAATAGACTCCAAAATGTCTTGGATAATATAGAAGAAGAGAATAAAGTTGAATGCGATTTTGCCGCGCAGTCTCTTAAAGAGGTAGAAACGAGTTTACGTAAGATACGAAAAATATGCGTAAATAACTAATCAAATAAAAAGGAGAAATAAAATGAGAAAGTTTTTAGCAGTATTTACGATGGCAGTAGCTGTAGCGCTATGTATAGGTATAAGTTCATCCTATGCAGGCGAAATAGACATGCTGCTGCAGAAGTTAGTTGAAAAGGGTGTCTTGACAGCTGGCGAAGCTCAGCAGATAGGAACTGAAACAAAAGAACAGGTAAAGGCGGAACTGGCGGAGGGTAAGTTTTCTTCTGTGCCGGCATGGGTCCAGAACACAAAACTGAAAGGCGATCTAAGAGTACGTTATCAGTCTGAAAGGAAGAAGACATCAAGCAGTGTTCAGGGAGACAAGGAAAGAGCAAGGCTTAGGATGAGGCTTGGCGTAGAATCAAAGGTCAATGCCGCTACGAAGGCTCATATAGGTATAGCGACTGGCAGTTCTACCGACAATCGCTCCACGAATCAGACATTTGATGATTCTTTTGAGAAGAAATCAATATGGCTTGATTATGCGTATATCGAATACATGGCATCTCCATGGGCTACAGTGATGGCAGGAAGGATGAAAAACCCGATTTGGCAGACAGGCGATATGCTGTGGGATACGGATATAAATCCAGAAGGTGGAGCAGTAACTTTAACAAAAGCTGTGAAACCGGAAGTTTTTGACCTGTTTCTTACAAGTGCATTCTTTATATTGGAAGACTCTGAAGACGCAACAAGCGATGCTACGATGGTAGCAATACAGCCTGGTTTTTCATGGAAAATAAGTCCAAAAACAAAACTTAAGCTCGCAGGTACTATGTACGAGTTTAACGGCGTACAAGGTGATTCGGCATTAAGCGATACCCAGAGTACTAATACACGGGTGGCGGGCTCAGGAGGAACAAGTCATTATAAGTACGACTATGACTCTTTGGCAGCCAGCTCAGAGCTCTCATTCTTAGATCCGATATTAATAAACAAATACATTCCTTATCTAGCAGTTTTTGGAGATATCGTAAATAATCCGGATCCTAGTTCTGGAGAACAAGGGTGGCTCGTAGGAGTAAAATTCGGCAAAGAAAAGGTTTCTGATTGGAAAGACTGGCAGTTTAAGTACCAGAGAAGGAGAATAGATACAGATGCGTGGCTTGATTCACTGCCTGATTCAGATGCTTTGAGCGGGGCTACAGGTATACATGCGGATGAATATATTCTTTCATTCGGGCTTAACAAAAACGCAACCCTGGATTTTGATTTGTATAACTCAGATGTTAATAATGGCACTAAGACTCCACAAAGGCTGTATCAGGTAGATTTAAACTTTAAGTTTTAAAAAGTCCCCTGCCGCATATTCGTATGTGCGATAGCGGCTTGGGATCGAATTTTGCTTCACAAAATTTGAGAGGACTAAAATGAAAGATTCGAAGAAGGTATTGATAGCTGGGCTGTTGATGCTGGGAATGGCAGTTCCATGCTACGCGGAAAAGATAGTGGTGGCAGGTTCTACCACTGTCCTGCCTATCGCTCAAAAAGCAGCGGAAGTTTTTATGGATAATAATCAAAATGCGGACATATCGGTACGCGGCGGTGGTTCAGGAGTTGGCATAGCTTCTTTGATAGACGGCTCATGCGATATAGGAGACGCTTCGCGTGCTATTAAGGATACCGAGCTTGAGAAGGCAGTTGCGAATGGAAGGCATCTTAAGGCTAATGTTGTAGCTATGGATGGGATTTGCGTTATAGTGAATCCATCAAATAATATTGGCGCGTTGACCAAGAAACAGATCAAAGATATTTTTACGGGTAAGATCTCAAACTGGGGGCAGGTTGGCGGAAGCGGCGGGAAGATTGTCGTGGTTTCGCGCGATACTTCAAGCGGCACATTTGAGGCGTTCGGAGAGCTGGCATTGGCGAAAGAAAAAGTGCGGCCGGATGCTTTAATGCAGGCATCTAATCAGGCAGTGGCTACTACTATAGCGGAAACACCTGGGGCAATAGGTTACGTGGGATTAGGATATTTAACTGAGCATGTTAAGGCTATAGATGTTGATGGAGTGGTGGCATCAAAAGAAACAGTCCTTTCCGGTAAATACCCGATAGGCAGGCCGTTATTTATGTATACCAATGGAACGCCTAAAGGTATGGTGAAAGAATTTATTGATTTTATATTGAGCAAGGAAGGCCAGAAGTTAGTGGAAGAAGAAGGATTTGTAGGTTTACAATAGTAAAGTAAAATTTCTACTCATTTACTTTACAACCGCGGCCCCGGTTTTAATCGGGGCCGCGGCCTCCTTAACTATCACATATGGCAAGACTAAAAGAAAAATTATATAAATGGATTTTCACTGTTTTAGCATTTTCTTCTCTAGTTTTTCTTATAGGCATAGTAATAGTGCTTTTTAAAGAAGGCCTGCCTATATTCAAAGAAGTAAATGTATTCAGATTTATTTTTGGCAAGGCATGGTATCCAACTTATTCTGAGCCTGAATTCGGGATTTTACCTTTAATACTTGGATCTATCTGGGTCACTGTCGGCGCGGTAATTGTCTGTGTTCCGTTAGGGGTGGGAAGCGCGCTTTACCTTCATGAGCTGGCAGATTATAAACAAAGAGCTATATTAAAGCCTATAATTGAGATACTTGCCAGCATTCCCTCTGTTGTATTTGGGTTTTTCGGGATGGTTATTGTAACGCCTTTTATCCAGAAGCTTTTTAATCTACCTACAGGCATGTGCGCCTTGAATGGAAGTTTAATCCTTGGAATAATGGCTACTCCAACGGTATGCAGTTTAGCTGAAGACGCCTTAAGCTACGTGCCTAAATCATTTCGCGAGGCTTCGTTTGCTGTAGGCGCAAATAGATGGCAGACATTGACGCAAGTTGTCATACCTGCCGCTGGTTCAGGTATCGCCACAGCTATAATATTAGGTATGAGCCGCGCTATAGGCGAAACAATGACTGTTTTAATGGTCACTGGAGGAGCAGCTATTATCCCCAGTTCATTTTTAGAGCCTGTAAGGCCTATGACAGCTACTATAGCCGCTGAAATGGGCGAGGCGCCTATGGGAGGCATGCATTACCACGCGCTTTTTGCCATAGCGCTGATATTATTTTTAACGACATTAGTTTTTAATATAATAGCTGAAATCATAAGCAGGCGTTTCAGGATAAAGCTGGGGTTAAGCGGATGAAAAAAAATATTACACAAAATATAGGATTTTTAATGTTATTTCTTTGCATAATCATTACCCTTATTTTTTTAGGGTCTATTATATATTTTATAAGCACAAGAGGTTTTAAGGTAATCTCATGGGAGTTTCTGACTCAGGGCCCGAGGATGAGTATGACGCAGGGAGGAGTTCTCCCGGCTATTATAGGTACTTTCTATCTTACGCTTGGCGCTATATTTTTCGCGCTTCCTTTGGGGCTTGCGTGTGCCATATATCTATGCGAGTATTCTCCCAAGAGCTTTGTCGTGAATCTCATAAGGATTAGCATTAACAACCTTGCAGGTGTGCCGTCAGTTGTGTTTGGGCTTTTCGGCCTCGCGGTTTTTGTGAACTTTTTTAAATTCGGAGTATCCATTCTTTCTGGAAGCCTTACCCTTGGAATACTCGCGCTTCCATTGATCATATCAGCCAGTCAGGAGGCATTGACAGCTGTGCCGCAGTCTATTAGGGAAGCTTCTCTTTCTCTGGGCGCGACAAAATGGGAGACGATAAAAAACATAGTTTTGCCAACTGCGCTCCCTGGAATATTGACAGGGGTTATCTTGAGCATAGGAAGAGTAGCGGGGGAAACAGCCCCTATTCTTTTTACTGCCGCGGCTTTCTATACGCGCGGATATCCAAAGTCTATTTTCTCTGAAGTCATGGCGCTACCTTATCATATCTACGGCCTGATGACAGAAGGCACTCATCCTTACCAGCAGAAGGCCATTGCTTACGGATGCAGTTTGATACTTTTGTTTATGGTATTGTTGATTTCAGGGATAGCTATTACGCTACGTCAAAGACAGAGAGGGGCACATGTATAGCAAGATAAAGATCAAAGCAGACAACGTAAATTTTTTCTACGGCAAGGTCCAAGCTCTAAAAAATATCACCATTGATATGCTTGAAAAACAGGTTACTGCTATTATAGGGCCTTCGGGATGCGGAAAATCCACTTTTATAAGGCTCTTGAATCGCATGGATGAGCTTATTCCGAACAGCAGTATGACGGGAAAAATTTGCCTGAGCGGGGTGGATATATTTAATTGTTTATGCGATCCAGTGGATATCAGAAAGCGGGTAGGCATGGTTTTTCAGAAGCCCAACCCTTTTCCTAAAAGCATATTCGATAACATTAGCTATGGCCTTAAAGTAAACGGCATAAAAGACAAATCGTTTATAGAGGAAAAGGTGGAAGACGCCCTGAAGAAAGCCGCTTTATGGCAGGAAGTAAAAGACAGGATTCATGAAAGCGCGCTGAAACTTTCCGGAGGACAGCAACAGAGATTATGTATTGCAAGATGCCTCGCGGTCCAGTCTGAAGTAATACTTTTTGACGAACCTTGTGCGAGCCTTGATCCAATATCAACAGCAAAAATAGAGGAGCTAATCCTTGAATTAAAAAAAGACTACACTATTGTAATTGTCACTCATAATATGCAGCAGGCAGCCAGAGTGTCTGATTATACAGCGTTTTTTTTACTGGGGGAACTAATTGAATTTGGCAAAACCCAGGATATATTTACCAAACCTAATGATCCAAAGACAGAGGCATACATTACAGGGAGATTCGGGTGAGATATGAAAAAAGTACTTTTTGTCTGTATTGAAAACTCTTGCAGAAGTCAGATGGCGGAAGGGTTTGCAAAGCATCTAGGCAAAGGCATAATAGAAGCTTATAGCGCTGGTTCAAAGCCGTCCGGCAAGGTAAATCCTATTGCAATAGAAGTGATGAAAGAAAAGGGCATAGACATATCATTGTACAAATCAAAAGGTTTCTACGATCTGCCTATACAAGATTTTGATTATTCTGTAACACTTGGATGCAAGGATATCTGTCCTTTTGCGCCTGCGGACACTCATATAGAATGGGCTATACCTGATCCGAAAGGGAGAGAAAAAGAATTTTTTAGCAAAATCGCTTCTATTATAGAATCTAAAATAATGACCTTAATAAAGGAGATTAAAGATGGAAAGACATTTTGATCAAGAGCTAGAAGATTTGAAGAAAGATTTGCTTAAAATGGGAACTATGGCAGAAGATTCTATATTTGCTTCGATAGAAGCGCTTAAAGAGTTAAATGCTGAAAAAGCCCGAGATGTCATTAGTAAAGATATGTTTATAGATCAGATGGAAAATAAAATAGATGAGAAGTGCTTGGATTTATTGGCGCTTAGGCAACCTATGGCTAGCGATCTTAGGCTTATTGCTATGGTATCTAAAATTAGCACTGATTTAGAAAGAATAGCGGATTTGGCAGTAGATATTGCCCAAAGGGTTTTGGAGCTTACAGAAAAACCTTTGCTCAAGCCTCTTATAGATATTCCAAAACTTACAAATCTTGCGAAACAGATGACAAAAGATACTATCAATGCTTTCGTGAATCAGGATTTTGATCTTGCAGGTAAGGTTATTTTATTGGATAGGGAAGCTGACAAGCTTAGAGATATTATTCAAAAAGAATTGATAGAGGATTTCATAACTAAAGATCCGTCTACCGCGCCACGCGCAATACCTTTACTTTTAATAGCCCGTCATCTTGAGCGCATATGCGATCATGCGACCAATATTGCAGAGGATGTTATTTATATGGTGAAAGCCGATGTTGTTAAACACCATCCAGAAAAATTAAAAGAAGAAAAGTAGAGCTTCGCTGTTTTATAAAAATTGGTAAATCTTTATTTTTTATCTGAGCTTGTTATAGACTTAATAAAAGAATTATAGGATTAACAATGTTAGACCAGAAAGATAAAACCTGGTTAAAAATAATATCAGTAGCTTTGGTGGTAACTTTTCTTATATATGATATAGCGTGGGCTATTGATTTTCTCCCTGCGCAAAGAAAGGAGTATGCTTCTAATAGGGCTTCCAGAAGTATATTCAAAAATAAGACAGTAGACTACGACGCCTTAAAGGCCAAGAATGAATCTAATCTAAGTAATATAAAAGATACTCTTGTGCATAAAAATGGCTCCGCTGATACTAACAATGCTTCCAACAAGAAGGATCTATCCAATCTTGTAAAAGCATCTTATATTAATGACATAGCCAATATATATATTAATGATAATCTCGGTAAAGTAATAGATTCTTACTCCGCTCCTGATTCCAAAGGGACTGTTATTCATATCCAGGATTTGCATACCAACCCAGAAGCCAGCATAAACCTGGCAGGCATCTTAGAAATTTTATTAAAAGATTACAATCTTGGCTTAGTTTGCTCGGAAGGCTCATCAGGCAAAGTTGACACAAGCTCTGTATCAAGTTTTCCGGATAGCTCTATAAGAGAAAAAGTCGCCAGGATCTTTGTTAATTCTGGGGAGCTTACCGGAGAAGAATATCTTTCTATAACAAAATATCCAAACTTGTCAATCTGGGGCATAGAAGACAGGGGCTTATATTTTCAGCATATAATAGAGTTTAATAAAATAGCGAAATTCAGCCCGAATGCCTTGATTTTTACTAACCAGGTAAAAGCCGCCCTCAGCAAGCTGAAACCAGAAATATATTCAAAAGCGCTATTAGATTTAGACTCCAAAGAAGCTGAATACCAGGAGTCTAAATTAGATACAACCAAATATTTAGATTATCTGTTAGGCCTGGCCAAAGACATAGACCTGGCTAACTATAAAAACATCTCTATCTTCAAAGAGACCCTGGAAGCTGAAAAGACCATAGACCAATCCAGGATTATAAAAGAGTCTCAGAATATTCTGTCGGATGTTCAAGCTATTTTAAAAGACAAGGATAATAAATCTGAAATAAAGAACCTGTCAATAAAATCAAGCCTGTTTAAAGATAAAAAAATCTCCCCGTTTTCATTTTATAGCTACCTGGATGAGCTGGCCAGGCGCCATCTGAAAGAAGGCCTGGATAAACACCTGGATTTTCTTAACTTTGTAGCCTACCTCAGAAAAATAAACTCTCTTGACTCTATAAAGCTTTTTAATGAAATAGAAGAGCTGACTTACGAGACGAAAGACCTGATCTCGGATAATGACAATCAGAAGCTGCTTTCTAAATCCATAAGAAACATAAAATTCCTGGAAAATTTCTTCAATCTTAAAATCTCCAATGAAGAGCTGGAATACTATCTTAAAAATAAAGACAGCTTCAGCGTAGAGCTTTTTAAAGAGTTCTTGCAGGAAAATCTTGAAAGATACAGCATGGAAGCTTTCATAGATTTTAATCCTGATCTGATAGATAAAAACCTTTCCGAGCTTGAATCTTTCTATGCTATCGCCCATAAAAGAGACCTGGCGATGTTTGATAACGCCTCATCTGAAATAGAAAAATATAAAACAAAGACTATAGCTTTAATAGCAGGAGGCTTCCATACCAGAGGTATCACGAACATCCTGAAAGAACAAGGTTACTCTTACGTAGTTATCGCCCCTTATTCCAAGACCGGTATAGATGAAGAGAATTATAAAGATTTGCTATCAGGAAAGCGCAAAGATCTTTCAGAGTTATTAGTCAGTCTCAATAATACACTGAGACTAATGATGGGATTTTCAAATCAAGGTTTTATAAGCGGCTTTAATGGAGAGGTTCTGCCTGTTCTTAAAGCGTTAGGAATACCCATGTTAGAACCGCAGCCTCTTTCAGACAGATTTATAGTTGCTTTGGCTACAGCCAGGATTATCGCGGCTTTAGCTGCGCAAGGGCTAAAGGTAGACCATGACAGCATAGAAGCGATGTTTACCGAAGAATTCCGCGCTCATCTTGAAGAAGGCATTGTGATTAAAGAAGACAATGCCGGAAATGTATATATCGGATACAAAGGGCAATATGTAGTGGCGAAAAAAGATGGGAGCGGATATAAATGGAGTAATGCTGAAACATTATCCGGTTTTCAGGTCGCAGAAGCCGTTGCGCCTGTTTTGCGGAGAAGAAAAGCCCTGGTGGCGGAATCAGAAGCTAAAATCCTCAATGTTCTTCAAAGATTAGAAGCAGGAAAACCTTCCGGATCCGGTTTTCAGGTCGCAGAAGCCGTTGCGCCTGTTTTGTTGGCCCAGGCTGACGCAAAAAGGACTGAGATTGTCATATCCCGTTTTGATCTCGAGGCGCTTGAGCGGAGAAGAAAAAACCTGGTGGCGAAATCAGAAGCTAAAATCCTCAGCGCTCTTGAAGAATTAAGATCAGGAAAGCCTTCCGAAGCCTTAAGAGCCAAAGTTTCTCCGTCTACCAAAGATGGCTTTATCCGTAAAGGCGATGCTGCTTTCAGAATAATGGTTGCAAACTTATCCGAAGGAAATTTTACAGATGAAATACCGTTTCTTCAAGAGGATATTCAGGAGGTAGCAAAAGCCGCAGAAAAGAGCTTGCAAGATATCGCAGGCAGCGACCAAGAGTTGCGTATCATTGTAACAGATGCGATTGTAATAAATGTAAAAGATGATTATTGCCTTGGTTTTTATTCTCATGGTGAAGAAGCGAGGCAAGAATTAATTGATTTATTAGGCAGTGGAGATCAGGAAGCCGGAGAAAAAGCGTTTAATAAATTATTCCCTAAACCAACATTGGTCTTATCGAGGCAAATACGCAATAATCCCAATCCTTCAATTCGTCAAGAAGAGCTGTATCATGAAGCCAGATGCTCAATCGCGGGCCATTATCAAGCGATAGAAGATGCAAAACTTCTTTTCCCGGAAAACTACTCTGATATTAATCTCAATCCTCAGGGCAGTTTACAGAGGGCATTAAGAAATACGATTACTGAGGCGGCTTTAGATATTTCAGAATCTGAAATCCTTCGTATATTGGATGGATTGACGGCTACTTCTGATATAGAAGCAGTTACAAGAGATTTAAGAGATAAGATGGAGAGTCTCCTGGAGTTGGTAGAAAATAATATATTAGCTGATTTAAATAAGCGGCAGATAGATGATATTGCAAGGCTTGATGGAGAGCAAAAAGATTCTTCCGGCAGGTTACGCGCCACGGAAGAAGCCGAAGCAGCCCATAAGAATCAAAGAGAAGTTTTGATCAGGAAGATCAATGCAATACCGTATAGGGAATCCGAGGCATCGGAAAAAGCGGCATTGATTCAGCAGGTAGAAGAGCAGTTTTCTATAATGGAGAGTGAGTTAGCTGAAGCTACGGCATTAGCGCGCAAGGCGTATGAAGAAGCCGTTGTTCGCCATGATCTATCGGTAACTACAGCTGCAAGTGATACGGAGAAAGCTGTAAAAGTTTTAACAGACAGGGTTGCGGAAATTCAGCAGGCAGTAGATGCAAAGTTAGATAAAGTAACGGCTATTGCCAGACATCTTGCAACAGCCAAAGGCTATATTGCATCAAAAAATTATACAGGCGCTCAAACAGAACTTGCGTCGCTTCTTGATCTTGAGCCAAATTATGCAGAGGCGCTTGAGTTACAGACAGAGGTTGCCCGTCTCATACAGGTCGCAGAAGGTGAAGCAGGAGTTCGCAGAAAACTAAGGGAAATAAGCGAGCTTCGTAAGGCAAAAGCGGCTCCTCAGGAAACAGCCCAAACAGCACCCACTAGCGCCTTTTCTGCTGCCAAAACTGATGCAGACGTAGATGCTGCATTAAGAGCTGCATCTGCTGCTCTTGAAGCTGCAAAATCTGATTCATCTGAATTAGTATTAGCCCAGACCAATGCTACTGCAAGAAAAGCTGCGCTTGAGGCTGAAGCTAAAAAAGCCACTGATATTAAAACAGCCCAAGAAACATTCAATGTAGCATTAGCCACCGCCAGAAACGAAGCCGAAGTAGACGCTGCAGTAGCCGAACTCAACATAATCATTGGAGCCCAGACAGACGCTTTATTAGCCGACGCTGCCTCAAGAAAGTCCGCACTTATTGCCGAAGCTAAAAAAGCCGCTGATATTAAAACTGCCACTATCGAGTCTGTTTATAATATCAGCGAACCATTATCCGAAAAATCAACGCAAGAGATATTTACTGAATGGGAACAATTGTTAACAGGGCCTTTAAATGAGGAAAAATTATCTTATGCTCTGGATTTTGCATATAGAATTTATAGAGGATATCCTTTCAATGCAACATTGCTGCTAAGAGATAGAAAACAGTATGAATGGGCATATAAAACAGTTGCACAGCTTCTGGATCGCACATTTAACAATCTTATGAGTTCTATGGACGCAATAGAAAGTAGGGATAGAAAAAAGGTCTCAATGACTACGCAAAAACTTATTGACTACGATCGATATTTTATAGAGTGTCTGGGAGGGTATAGACATATAATTACATGTGCAGTGCTTGCAAACTATTTTATCCCACGTTATATTATAACAGAGAAAAATAAATTTTTTAGCATACCTATGAGGTTATGGAATGTTTTTGCTATGAGCGCAGAAAGCGTTATTAGGACTTTATGGGGCATGAATGGAGGAGTGCAAAGGGCTAAAACAATATTATCCAGGCATGTTTTTAATATATTTAAGACAGGTAATGATCTTTCCGTAAGAATAAAAGCGACAGATAGCCTGATGTATCCAACCATAAAAGCAGGGACCTCGAGTAAAGAAGTGCTTAAGAAATTTAATTTTGACGTAACCTCTTTAAGAGCTCCTATAGATATGCAATCGGAAGCTTCTATAGAATCATGGTGGAAAAATAGATCTATGATAGCAGGCCGATTAGTTGCCTTGGTAAACTGGACAATTGCTATAGCTACTATAGCTTTAGTTGTTTCTAATTATCTAAATCAACCGATGGATATATATAGCGCTCTTAAGGCATTAGGCACTGGTATGGCTTTATCAGTCCTTCCTTCCCAATTTGCTATTTCTCGTGCTATTGCACTAGATAATAACAAATATAGAAAAGCTTTATTAAAAAAACTTGCGAAGGTCGAAAAAAAGTTACACGAAAAAATGCGGCAACTATGGGATGTTACGATTCCTGAAGACTATACGCAACAAATTCTCGCGGAAGAAGCGATAGCTACGGCAGATGCTTTAAGAAATGAACCGAAAGAAAGGTCTGCAGATTTTATTTTAGTTGTGACAGATTCGGAATATGCTAAAGATTGGGAACAGAAAGTAAAGGATACTTTAGTAAGGCCAGATGCGCCTTTTAAAGTTATAACAAGCAATAAAGGAAGCGGAATGGCATTGCTTGAAGCATATGCTTACCTTGGCTCTGATGAATTCAGGAAAACCTGTGCTCTTGGAGATGGCGAGACGTTTAAGGATAGGCGTATTATTATATTACTGGGAGGCGATCCCAAATGTCAGGCAGCGGCAATGCGAAACTATAAATGGCAGCTTGCAGTAGGATGCAAATCAACACAGGAATTAAAAAAGAAGAATATAAATGGCAGGGTTGTGATTAACCTTGATGGGGTTTGGGCGGGACCGGTTCGGATAAATGGCGATATTACTTTATGTACTTATCTGGAAACCGGAGAAATGATGAGTTCAAGAGGGCTATTATTAGTAAATGCAAAAAGAAAAGTAGTACGTGCTTTCAAAAAGATTTCTATTAATGCAGCGGAGCCTCGCTTGCAAAATGGAAAAGGAGCAAGCGCAAATGAGGTATATGATTTTAATAATCTAAATTTGAGAGAGTGGAGGGCTGCTGCAGGAGTATGGATTGAAAGCATTGAAAATATGGATAAATTTGAAAAGCTTGTAAAACTTTTTGGTGAAATACGAACATATGCCCAGGAAGAAGGCCTTTCATTAAACTTTGCATGGGATATCTGGATTCCTTTGATGCGGTTAGGGTTGCAAGAAGATCTTTTTAGCCTAAATACAGCGCGTACAAATGCGATAGTAGCAGAAAATTTATTTTTTCCAGGAGATCAAGAAAAAATCAGGAGAATCTTATTAAATATATATGCTCTTTATTATAAAGATGATCCTAAAGTAAGTACGCAAGCTTCTTTAAGCAATCCTTATGAAGCTATGTGGGGAACCGGCGATCTCGACGCGTCTTTATCTGAATTGTCTTATAGGGTAGAACATTCTTTTTCTTTGGAGACTGAAGAAAGCGATATGAGTCACAGGGCTAAAGAACCAGATTCCTGGTTCTTTAGAAAACTAAACAATTTTTCTCTGCCAGGGAGATCTCGAAGCTCTTTATAGTTATAATGGAAACTAAAAATAATCTATGACTTGGCATAGGATTATGTGTCCCGAAAGATTTAAAAAAGACGCATATAGCCTGAAAGAATCCCTTGTAATAATAAAAATAATGGTATATTATAAAAAAAGCCAATGCCAAATATAAGTGTACAGAATATTTTAATTTATATTATGCAAATATGAAAAATTGCGAAGACTTTCCTATAAGAGTAGCGTCAATAGATCTCGGAACAAATGCTATACGGTTCCTTGTATGTGATTTTATTTCCAGAAACAGATATAGCATCCTTGAATCAAAACGTGTTTCAGTGCGGTTAGGGCGCAATTCTTTTGCTTCCGGGAAATTGGACGAAGATATGCAAAATTTGGCAATAACAGCGCTCAGCAGTTTTCAAAACACAATGAAAAGGCTGAGGGTAAGTAATTATAAAGCTGTGGCTACGAGCGCTGTGAGGGAAAGCGTGAACGGAAGATCTTTTGTTAAGCGCGCCAAGCGCGAAACAGGAATTGATATAGAAATAATAACAGGTTCTGAAGAAGCCAGGCTTGTATATGTAGCAGTCAAACGAAAGATACCGTTTGGCCCACACAAATGGTTGATAGTAAATCTCGGCGGCGGTAGCGTTGAAGTTTGCCTGGCTGATAACTCAGGTATTATCTGGAATCAGACACATACAATGGGAGCAGTCCGGCTTTATGAAGAACTAACCGCGGGAGGGAAAGAGCCCCTTAAATTCAGACAGCTTATATCCGAGTATATATCAACCATTAAACTTCCCAAGAAAGAGAAGATTGGCAAATTGGCCGGTTTCATTGCTACAGGGGGGAATATTGAGGAACTTGCGAAAATAGCAAAGACTCCTACTGATGAAGCAGGAACCAGTATTATGCGGAAGACAACGCTACGTTCTGTGACCTCCTTATTATCAAAGCTTACCTATAAGGAGAGGGTAAAAAAATTAGATTTACGCAAAGATAAGGCCGATGTTATACTGCCAGCAGCCTTGGTGTATGAAAAATTCGCTACTCTTGCCGGAGCGTCAAAAATAATTGTACCATATGTGGGGACGCGTGAAGGAATTATTTTTGACATCGTGGATAATGTTACCTTGCACACAGCTCATATTATTGAAAAAGAAAAACAAATTTCTTCGATCGCTATCGAAATAGGAAGGCGGTATCAACATGATGAATCGCATGGTATGCATGTAGCCCAGCTGTCCTTTTCAATATTCGACCAGATCAAAGATATTATCAACCCGGAACCTAATGATAGGAACATACTGATCGCAGCCGGCATACTACATGATATCGGTACATTTATAAGTTATAAAGGCCATCATAAGCATTCGTTATACCTAATATTACAATCAGAGATTCCTGGTTTAAATGAGCGAGAGATAATGATGACGGCTAACGTAGCCAGGTATCACAGAAAATCCGAGCCTCTTATGAGGCATGAATATTTTGCCTGTTTGACTCCCGGTGAGCAAAAACGGGTAACGCGATTAGCTTCTATCCTGAGGATAGCGGATGCTCTTGATAGAGAACATATTCAAAATGTGAAGAAGGTGCTTATATCATTGAAAAATCCAAATCTGTTGCTTACGCTGGAAGCTAATAGCGATACGCACATAGAGGAATGGGCGATCAAAAATAAAAAAAAGCTTTTTGAGAAAGAATTTGGCCTCAAAGTAATAATAAGAAATAACGCTTTCAATAAGGAGTGTTTTGTATGAAAAACAATGAAGTATTGCCTGGCAAGCTGATCGCGGTAGAAGGATTGGATGGTTCTGGAAAATCGACACAAATACACCTGGTTCACCAATGGTTGAAAGGCATGCAGTGTAAAGTTTTTTTTACGGAATGGAACTCAAGCGAGCTCGTAAAAGAGGCTACTAAAGTTGGAAAGAAGAAGCAGCTTTTAACGCCTACCACTTTTAGCCTGATACATGCTACAGATTTCGCCGATAGATACGATAGGCAGATACTTCCCATGCTTAAAGGGGGATACATAGTCTTATGTGATCGGTATATATTTACGTCATTTGCCAGAGATGGGGTGCGTGGGTGCAGATCGGAGTGGTTAAAAAATTTATATGGTTTTGCCCGTATTCCAGATATTATGTTGTATTTCAGGCTTCCGCTAAAAACGGCACTTGAGCGCATTCTTACAGGCAGGTCTAAGCTAAAGTATTTCGAAGCCGGAATGGATATGGGGTATTCTCTTGATATAAATGAAAGTTTCAGAATATTTCAAGGAAAAGTGATGGAACAATATGAAAATATATTTAAATTATTTCATTGTGTAACTATTGATGCCATGAAGCCCATCTATGAACAGCAAGATTTTGTGAGAAAGATAATAACCGAAAAGGTCGACATAGCCCAATTTCAGAAAGAAGGGTCAAAATGAACAAGAAACAGTTTTATCGCCTTCCTCCGCCAGGAGTAGATTCATCGAAGTTAAGCGGGGTGCTAATTGTGATAGAAGGCATGGATTCATCCGGACGATCTACTCAGATAGAGAAAATAGCTCCATGGATAGAAGAAAAAGGATATGCTGTTTCTATGGTGGGCCTCAAGCGTTCTCAGCTTGTGGGAGATACTCTGGATGCCGCTAAGCAAGGCAATGTTTTAAGTGCTCAGACAATGGCGCTTTTTTACGCAACCGATTTTTATGACCAGCTTGAAAATAGGATACTGCCTGCTCTTCGCGCAGGGTACGTTGTGCTAGCTGACAGGTATATCTTTACGCTTATGGCTCGGGATATTGTCCGTGGAGTAGAGTATGAATGGGTTAAATCATTGTATTCAATGGCAGTTGTCCCTGAAGCTGTGTATTATCTTAACGTTTCTTGGCGTACGCGAGTAGACAGAACACTTTCAGCACGCCATACGCTAGACTATTGGGAATCCGGCATGGATCTTGGATTATCGCGTGATTGGTTTGACAGCTTTGCGACATATCAGCGGCTTATGAGTACGCAATTCAGGCGTATTCAAAAAGAATATGGGTTTGAAATCGTAAATGCCAATCGCAGCTCGGAAGAAGTTGAACGAGATCTTAGATTAAAAATAGGCTCGCTTTTGGAAAGGCGTTACCGCAGATGATATCAAAAGCTCATAAAAAACGTTTACATAGCAGCAGTATATATAGAAAAGAAGAACTCGTTCGCGAGATAGAGTACCTTCGATCTATTACTAAGGATGTGGTTGACCGGTATTCTTTAAGGGTTTATTCGTGCCTTATGGATATAATGCGCATATTAAAGTCTCCAAATAGAAAAACCCAGACTGTGAAGAAGCCTAACGATAAGACAATGCGCGTAATGTTATCCTGCGCCCGTTCACTAAAGGTAAAACCGAAGAAAGGACGGGCTAAGGATCTTGTGCGTATTGAGACAATTGCAAGAAAGCTGGATGATCTTATGCCGTCTCAACCATGATGGTTAAGCGCGCTGGAATAACAGAGAGGTATGAAAAAATAAGAATGTGATTAGCAGGCCTGGAACTATAAAGAGCGTATTAGCAGAGATATTGACGAATCAGTTACACTATATTGAATATAATTACAATGCTTTATTCGAGACATCAAATTCAGAGCGTCTTCATGATTTACGTGTTGCTATCCGAAGGACTAGATTCGCGTTAAGGCTTTTCGCTTCTTTCCAGGATATTTTAGGAAAGCATCAAGATGCTTTGACCGTTATAAAAAAGGTAAAAGAAGTTTCTAAAGGTATATGTTAAATCCGTTGAAAGCGCGATATTATATAAGGTATAATAACATATATGAAAAAGACCCCAAAAGAATATGAAGTTGGTGATGAGGCTGTAGATAGCTTAATAAGCGAATTGGCAAAAAAATCCTGCTTTGCTGAAACTGAATATTTATTGCGCGAGATACTTACGACCGCTGTTAAATTAGGCAAGGAATCCGGCGATAGAGGAGACCTTAAACTTGTAAATAATGCGCTGAAGGAATTACGGTATTCTTTTAAGATATTTTCTCCTTATAGAGATGTTAAAAAGGTAATAATCTTTGGTTCAGCGAGATCTAAAAAGGCATCAGCCGAATATAAGATGGCCGAGGAATTTTCTAAAAAGCTGACAGAAAAAGGTTACATGGTTGTAACGGGAGGCGGTCCGGGGGTTATGGAGGCCGGTAATAAAGGCGCCAAGGAAGGGAAAGATTTTGCGTTGAATATCCGCCTTCCTTTTGAACAAAAGCCAAATCCATATATAGATGAAAAAGATAAAATAATTAACTTTAAATATTTTTTTACAAGAAAATTGATTTTTGTGAAAGAGACTGATGCGACCGCTCTTTTCCCGGGAGGATTTGGCACCCAGGATGAAGGGTTTGAAATGCTTACCCTGATCCAGACCGGAAAATCCAAACCCAGGCCTGTAATCTTAATGGAGCCGAAAGGTTCTGCATATTGGACCCAATGGATGCATTTTATAAATAAACAGCTGATTGAAAAAGGATATATTAAAAAGGAAGATCTTAGTCTTTTTCGTATTGTAAAAACTGTTAATGAGGCAATTAAATATATAGAAGATTTTTATAGAGTATATCACTCAATAAGATATGATTCAGGCTTGACTGTATTAAGGCTGAATAAAAAAATTTCAGGGAAAACATTAAATCTTATCAATAGAAAATTTAAAAATATTCTGACAGGCGGTGAAATCAGGTTTTCTCCTCCAACGGAAAAAGAAATGAAAAAGAGAGAATATCCTGAGTTGCCCCGGCTTGTGATGAACTTTAATCTGCGTGATTATGGCAGGCTTTGTGATATGATTCATGTCATCAATAGGGATTAAGCGCAAAACCCGTTCTTCTGTCAATCTTACCTATATTTTCATAGACTAAATATTGTAATTCTATTATAATAAAAAATATAAAAAAGTCCTTTATCTGCCAGAAAAACTCTGACGAGATTCGGGGTAAAATTTTGTTTCACAAAGTTTGGGAGGCGTTATGTTCAAAAAGCTATTATTTGTATCTTTAGGCGTTATGTTTATGTTATCTATGATAGGGGCTGGTTCAAAGAATTCAATACAGATTAAAGGCTCTGATACAATGGTAAATCTTGGCCAGGCATGGGCAGAAAAATATATGGAGAAGTGCCCGGGAGATTTTATTGCAGTTACAGGCGGCGGGTCAGGTACAGGGCTTTCCAGCCTTATAAGCGCTTCTTGTGATATAGCTATGAGCTCCAGGAATATAAAGGATAAGGAAATAGGCCTTGCCAATAAAAAAGGCGTAAATCCAAATGAGATTAAAGTAGCCCTGGATGGCCTGGCAGTGGTGGTGAATCCTGTGAATCCCGTAAATAAGCTTACGTTGGACCAGCTTGCAGGTATTTTTACAGGCAGGATATCTAACTGGAAAGATGTCGGAGGAAAAGATGAAAAAATAGTGGTGCTTTCCAGAGAAGTTAATTCCGGAACGCATGTATACTTTAAAGAGCATGTATTAAGAAAAAACGACCCCAATAGCAAAGAAGAGTTTGCGCCTGGAGCTTTAATGCTTTCGTCGTCCCAGGCTATTGCCGATGAAGTAGCCGGGAACTCAAGCGCTATAGGTTATTACGGGATGGGGTATATTTCAGCCAGGCAAAAGCCCGTAGCTATAGCCAAAGACGAGGCTTCTGAATACGTGGAACCCATTATAGAAAATGTCGTAAATAATAAATATCCTATATCAAGGCCGTTATTTTTCTATACAAATGGAGTGCCCCTAGGAGTAGTTCAGAAGTTTGTAGATTTCGCGCTTTCAGAAGAGGGCCAGAAAATAGTTTTAGCCACGGATTTTGTCCCTGTTAAAAAATAAATTATATGCGGAAGTTTAAAGAGTTTATAATAGAAAAGGTTATTCTTATATGCGGAATAGCGTCTATATTTTTTGTAGTATTGATTTTTTTGTTTCTCTTGAAAGAAGGGCTTGCGGTATTTAATATCGTAAGCCCTTTTCAATTTTTATTCGGTAAAAGCTGGTATCCTATCTCAGAACCGCCGCAATTAGGAATACTTCCCCTGATTTTGGGTTCATTATTAGTTACCTTAGGCGCAGCTATTATTTCTATCCCGATAGGCGTGGGATGCGCTATATATATAGCGGAGGTTGCGCCAGGAAAGATTAAAGAAACTCTTAAAGCAGGCATAGAACTTCTGGCAGCAATTCCAAGCGTAGTGTTGGGATTTATAGGTATGGTAACCCTCGTGCCCCTTGTAAAAAATATTTTTCATCTGCCTACGGGCTTGACGGCATTATCAGGCTCTATAATGCTTGCGTTTATGGCCATGCCCACAATAGTTTCTATCGCAGAGGACGCGCTTTACTCAGTGCCGAAAAATTACAAAGAAGGAGCTTTTGCTCTGGGAGCGACGCATTGGCAGACTATTTATAGAGTCATGCTGCCTGCGGCTTCGAGCGGCATACTGGCCGCGGTTATGCTTGGTATAGGAAGGGTAATAGGGGAAACAATGGCTGTTATGATGATAACGGGAAACGCGGCTGTTTTGCCGCAGAGTATCCTTGTTCCCGTAAGGACTCTAACGGCTACAATTGCGGCTGAGATGGGAGAAGCGGTTGTAGGAGGCGAACATTATTTCGCGCTTTTTGCGATAGGCATAGTTTTGTTTATTATAAGTTTCGCGATTAATGTTACGGCGGATCTATTTTTACATAAAAGACAATGAAGAAAAATTCTCACAGAACCCAGAAAATAGCTTTTTTCTTTTTGTTCCTGGCAACGCTTTTGATAGTGGTGCCGGTAGGGTTAATTGTGGTCATAATTATACAGAAAGGGTTTCCTGCCATAAACTGGCAATTTATCTCTGATATGCCCAGGCAGGGGATGCGTGCCGGAGGAATATTTCCGGCAATTATAGGCACAATTTATCTGGTCACAGGCGCAATAATATTTGCCTTGCCCATAGGGCTTTTAGCGGCAATATACTTAAGCGAATATTCAAAAGACAGTATGCTTAATCGTCTTATAAGGCTGGCTATTGTCAATCTTGCAGGCGTACCGTCGGTTGTTTATGGGCTTTTTGGCTTGGCGCTTTTTGTTATATTTTTTAAATTCGGAGCGTCTATTCTTTCAGGCTCTCTTACATTGGGGATTATGATACTACCTATAATTATTACTACTTCACGCGAGGCCCTGGAAAGCGTGCCTCAATCATTCCGAGAAGTAAGCCTGTCATTAGGCGTGAGCAAATGGCAGACAATAAGGCATATTGTCCTGCCAAACGCGATACCCGGGATTTTAACAGGCACTATTTTAGGATTGGGAAGGGCCGCAGGAGAAACAGCTCCGATCCTATTCACAGTAGCCGCATTTTATTTACCGCAGCTTCCCGGATCTATTTTTGATCAGGCAATGGCGTTGCCATACCATTTGTATGTTATTTCCACCCAGGTGCCTAATGTTGATGAAAAGATAAGATACGGCACTGCTTTTGTCTTATTGGCGTTAGTTTTATTTATGAACTTAGTCGCGATAATAATACGGTATAAATTCAGAAAGAAGAAAAAATGGTAATAAAATTCGGGATAAAAAACCTAAATATATGGTTTGGCTCAATTCAGGCATTGAAACAAGTTAGCATGGAAGTTTTGCCTAATGAAATCTTAAGCGTTATAGGCCCTTCTAACAGCGGAAAGACGACTTTTTTGAGAATGCTTAACTGCCTGAATGATCTGAACCCTGGTTTCAGAATGAGCGGAGAAGTTTTGTTTGAAAAAGAAAATGTAAAAAAAATAGACGTAGAGATTTTACGCAGAAAAATAGGCATGGTTTTTGCTTTGCCGCTGCCTTTGCCTTTATCTATATTTGAGAATGTTGCCTATGGCGTAAAAATGCACGGGCTTGCAAATAAAAAAAGGATTGCGGAAAAAGTAGAGGATGCCTTAAAACAAGGATATCTTTGGGACGAGGTTAAAGACAGGATGAGCGAATCTGCTTTTAAATTATCAGGAGGGCAGCAGCAGCGCCTGTGCATAGCGAGAACCCTTGCTGTAGAGCCGGATGTTATTTTATTTGACGAGCCTTGTTCCGGATTAGATCCTATTTCTACAGCAAAGGTTGAAGACGCTATGGTAAAGTTAAAAGAAAAATATACCATAGTTCTAGTGACAAATAATGTAAAGCAGGCAGCTAGAGTGGGAGACAGGACAGCTTTTTTCTTAAGTGGAGAGCTTATAGAATTAGATAAGACAGAAAAGATTTTCACTGTACCGCAGGATAAGCGCACAGATGGTTACATAAGAGGAAAATTCGGTTAATGGCAAAGATATCTACAGAAAAACTTAACTTATGGTATGGCGATTTTCATGCGTTAAAGGATATAAACGCGAATTTCGAGCCCAATAGGATTACAGCTATTATCGGACCGTCGGGCTGTGGAAAATCCACAATGCTGCGCGTTTTTAACCGCATGAACGATTTGATAGAAAACGTTAAAACAAGCGGCAGGGTTTTGGTAGACGGGATAGATATGCTTGATCTAAACGCGGATTTAGTAAAACTTCGCAAAGAGGTAGGCATGGTTTTCCAGAGGCCAAATCCGTTTCCGTTGTCTATTTATGAAAATATAGTTTTTGGGGAGAGAGTGCATTCTAAGAACATAAAGAGAGATAGATTGGACGAGATAGTAGAAATGAGTTTGAAAAGCGTTCTTTTGTGGGATGAGCTGAAAGATAGATTAAAAGAACCTGCGCTGAGGTTGTCTTTGGAGCAAAAACAGCGCCTGTGCATAGCGCGCCTTATCGCGGTAAAGTCTGACGTGTTATTGATGGATGAGCCTTGCTCTACGCTGGACCCGCAGGCAACGGCAAAAATAGAAGAGTTAATGCGTGAATTAAAAAATAATTATACTATAATAATAGTAACACACAATATGCAGCAGGCAGCTAGGGTTTCAGACGATACGGGTTTCATGCTTCTTGGAGAGCTTATAGAATTCGGAAGAACTCAGGATATATTTACCGCGCCGCGCGATAAACGCACGGAAGATTATATTACAGGCAGATACGGTTGAGGTGGTTAGTAAATCATGAAAGGAGTAAGGCGATGGAAAGACATTTTGATCAGGAGTTAAAAGATTTAAAACAGGACATATTGAAAATAGGCGCTTTTGCAGAGGAGGCTATATATAAGTCTGTAGAAGCGCTTAAGAATAGAGATAAGGAATTGGCTAAAAGCGTAATAGATAATGATAATAACGTTGATCAGCTGGAGCTTGCCATAGATGAAAAATGCATAGACCTGATAGCCAGATACCAGCCGATGGCAAAGGACCTGCGCTTTGTTACAACAGGCATGAAAATAAACGCGGAGCTTGAAAGAATAGCTGATATAGCGGTGGACATAGCTCAGCGCACCCTCGAGCTAGTGGACGAACCTTTGTTAAAACCATTAGTTGATATACCAAAATTAACAGTTGTTGCGCAGAATATGGTAAAGATGGCCATAGATTCTTTTATTAAAGGCGACGTAGAGTTGGCTAAAAAAGTCTTATTGTCAGACCCTGAGGCTAATAATCTTAGGAATATGATCCAGAGAGAATTAACAGAGGATTATATGGTAAAAGATTCTTCCAGCGCCCCAAGGGCTGTCCAACTATTATTAATAGCGCGTTTCTTGGAGCGCATATGCGACCATACTACAAATATTGCCGAAGATGTCATATATATGGTGCAAGCGGAGGTCGTAAAGCACCAGCAGGGGAAGATTGCATAAACTTTACAAAACCGTCATTGTCAGAGTGTCAAGATGTTGTGGAGATTAGCTTAACTCTTTGTAACAATATATGTTGCAGAGAGTTTTTATTTGGGATAAAATAATAAAAGATAGATATTTAAAAAGTAAAAAGAGGAAATAGACATGTTGAATTCGGTAAAAGTTCCAAAAGAATATGAGGCCGTATTCGAAAAAGCTCAGGGTTATGTTTCCAAGTATTTCTCGGATAGGAAGGATGATCCCAAAAGTGGAACCCTAGAGATATTCGGAGAACGGTATATCCTGATAAGGGCAGCCTCCATGTCTGTAGATTTTTTTGAAACTATAAAAAACTTGTATAAAAATCAGGGAGAAGAAGAGGCTATTTATATTGCCAGGCAGCTTCTTTTCGACATAGCTTATGCCTCCGGAAAACAGGACGCGAAAAATTTTCATAATAAAATGAATCTTAAAGACCCTATTGAGAAATTATCCGTAGGGCCTATTCATTTTTCATATTCAGGATGGGCGTTTGTGGACATATTTCCTGAGTCAAAACCGAGCCCGGACGAAAATTTCTTTCTTGTATATGACCATCCGTTCTCATTTGAGTCTGATGCGTGGCAAAAATCTGGAAAAAAGAGCGCTTTTCCTGTTTGCCTGATGAGCGCAGGATATTCTTCCGGATGGTGCGAAGAGAGTTTTGGAGTGAGTCTTGTTGCCTCAGAGATCATGTGCAAGGCTAAGGGGGACGAGGCGTGCAGATTTATAATGGCGCATCCGGATAAAATAGAAGATTGTATTAAAAAGTATCTGGACAAGAAGCCGGAATTGGCAAAAAAGATTATCAGTTATGAAGCGCCTAGTTATTTTAAAAGAAAAGATATTGACAGGGAATTAAAACGGGTTAGCGATGAGTGGGGCAAGACATTTGATGCAATAGGCGACCTGGTTTTTATACAGGATAAGGATTTTACGATTACAAGGGCAAACAAGGCATTCGCTGACGCGCTTAAGATGAAACCCGAAGATATTATCGGCAGAAAATGTTACGAATTGCTTCATCATAGAGATGCGCCGTGGCCTAACTGTCCGTTTGTTAAGACAAAGGCGGATCAGACTTTTCATATCGAAGAGGTTGACGACCCTAATATAGGCGTGCCGCTTTTAGTGTCTACTTCTCCTATATTTAACGAAAAAGGAGAAATAGCTGGCAGTGTTCATATAGGAAAAAATATTAGCGAGCAGAAAAGGGTTCAGGAAGAGTTAAATAAAAAAATAGAATTTCTGGAAAAGTTCCAGAAAGTTACTGTGGATAGGGAACTGAAGATGAAAGAACTTAAATCGAAAGTTGCGGAACTGGAATCTAAATTGCAGCAAAAGTAGCGCCAAGCTAAAATTCTGAGGGATAGGTATGCAGGCGATATTCTTTTTTTATGGGCTGGCTTTTATTATCATGGGTATTGTTATTTTTGCTATGCCTAAAAGATATGATGCACTGAACTTAGGCGATCATCTTTGGTTGGTCGGGTTATTCGGAATGGTCCATGGTTTAAATGAATGGATTGACCTACTCATCTTAAATGGCAAGGTATTTAATGTGGACTATCTTAAAATCTTTGGAGCATTGCTTCTTCCTGCATCTTTTCTTTTTTTAGTCGCCTTTGGTATACGCGTTATTTTTTTTAACAGCCCGAGTTTTAAATATATAAAACACGCTTGGAGTATTTTTATATTAATATGGCTAGCTGCGTATTTTTTAAGCCGTAACTTTACCATATCAGGTATAATAGCGCGTTACTTTATCTGTATCCCGGGGGCTTTCTTAACAGCCCTGGGGTTATTTCTCAGCCTTCATAAAACCGATAAGATAAATTTAAGAAAAACAGTTTATTTAAGCACTCTGATAACGGCATTAACTTTCTTTATTTACGGTATCTTGAGCGGGCTTATTGTGCCTAAGGCAGAATTTCTCGCAGCTTCTGTGGTAAATTACGCCAGCTTTATCAAGATTACCGGGATACCTGTGCAGTTTTTCAGAATGGTCTGCGCTATTATTCTAGCCATAAGTTTTTTTGGCGTAACGGCAATGTTTTCTTACGAAAATAAGAAGATGATTTTTAGAGGCGGTATAAAGCGTAAGATCTCGCTTGTTATCTGCATGTTTAGCGGTTTTGTAGTAATTCTTGTTATAAGCGTGGCCTTTATTACAGCGCATAATTTATTACGCGATTCATTTTCCAAAGAACGCCGGTCAATGTTGAGCGCACTGGTTTACTCTGTAGACGATAAGATGAATAACAGAATAGAGGCGCTTGAGGTGCATCTGGGTACCCAGCCATGGGCAGAGTTTGTAAACGAGGTTAATTTACGTTATATCTCTATGCAGCCTGATGCAATCAGGGATTATATGTTAGAAATGGACTCTAAATGGATCCCGGCCGGATTAGACAGCGAGCTGGTCATGAGTTATCTGAATAATCCGGTAAGTATAAAATTGAAAAACTTGGAAGAGATTAGTAATAATGTAAAAGAGGTTTTTTTGACCGACAAACACGGAGGGTTAGTAGCTTCATCTGGAAAGACGAGCGATTTTTATCAGGCAGATGAGCAGTGGTGGCAGAGCTCATACGCTGAAGGAAAAGGCGAGGTTTTTATCGGGGACATAGAATTGGATGAGTCAAGCGGCTCTATAAGTTTTCCTTTGGCGATGCCGCTTAAAGATAAGGACAATAATATTATTGGCATATGTAAGGAATCCATAGACGCGAATATATGTTTTAGCGTTTTGCAGGAGTTTCGTGCGGGGAAAACAGGCTATGCGGTTTTAATTAATAGAAGAGGCGAGGCTATTTTTTATAAAGGCGTAGAATCGCTAAGCAAAAAAATATTAAGCGAACAAGAGATTTCTAGAATTGAGAATAATAAAACAGAATGGGGGGCTTCTAGCGAAAACTTATCTCGTAATAGAAAAACAGTCGTTACTATTGTTCGCCTGAACAACGAGGTTCTTAAGAGAAATGGATTAATCTGGTATGTAGGCATAATACAAGATGCAGATGAGGTTTTTGCGCCATTCAAGATTTTATGGTTGGGCATGGCAATAGTATTAACTTTTGTGTTGTTATTGGCCGTAGCTTTAGGCCTTATAGTTGGAGATAAGTTTGCTAAACCGATACACGAATTGCACATGGCTACAGAGCATGTTATGAAAGGAGATTGGGATTATAAGATAGAGGCTAAAACCGGGGACGAGATAGAACAGTTTGCAGATACCTTTCGGGAAATGATAGCTAATATTAAGAACAAGCAGAAAGAACTTATTGATTCAAAACAGAAACTTGAAGATTTGGCAAAAAATTTGGAAAAAAAGGTTGAGGACAGGACCGGGGAATTAAGCAAGATGAATGAAGCAACGCTGAATATACTGGAAGATCTGACCGAATCAAAACGAAAACTGGAAGAAGCCATGAGAATAAAGTCAGATTTTACTTCAATGGTATCGCATGAATTAAGGACGCCGCTGGGGCCTATCAAAGAAGGCGTCAGCATTATTTTGGACGGCTTGACGGGCGAGATTAACAATGAGCAGAGGGACTTGCTTACTACTGTAAAAAGAAGCGCTGAGAGGCTCAACCGCCTGGTAGGCAATGTATTGGATTTTCAGAAGTTAGAGTCCGGTATGATGCCGTTTAATATGAAGGAAAACGATATTTCCGATCCTGTAAACGAGGTCTATAGCGCAATGGTGCTGGTTACTAAACAAAAAGGTCTTGATTTTATTGTAGAGTTCGAGCCGAATCTGCCAAAGATAAAATTTGACAGAGATAAGATAATACAAGTATTGACTAATCTGGTTAATAACGCGATTAAATTTACAGAAAAAGGCAGCATACGGATTAATGTTAAAAAAGAAGTAAATACCGTGCATGTTATAGTCCAGGATACAGGGCCTGGGATTGGGAAGGAAGATTTCTCAAAGCTTTTCCAGAGTTTTCAGCAATTGGATCTGGCAAGGGAAAAGAAGATAAGCGGGACAGGGCTGGGGCTTGCTATTTCAAAAGAAATTGTTATGCGCCATAACGGCAAGATATGGGTAGAATCCGAAGTTGGCAAAGGGTCAGCTTTTCATTTTTTGCTGCCCGTACAGGAGCGGAGGGTTTAAGATGTCAAAAAAAATCTTAATTATAGACGATGAGCCGGATGTGATGAAAATGGTGGTTTATAGGTTAAAGGCGAAAGGATATGAAATTTTTACCGCCCCCAATGGAAAAGATGGGGTTGAGGCCGCAAAGCTGCAAAAACCAGCTTTGATACTATTAGATTACCGCTTGCCTGATTTAAGCGCGGAGGAAGTGGCAAGGCAGATTCATATTAATGAAGAAACAAAAGCGGTGCCTATCATATTAGTGACAGCTAGCGCTGAAGATATCAGCGCAAAGGCTAAAGAATGCGGCGCTATTGATTATATTCCGAAGCCTATTGAACCGGAAGAATTATACGCTAAGGTGGAAAAATATATTATAAAATAGCTGAATTCTTAGGGAAAGAAAGTATTAATTGACATAGCAGCTTTTTTTGATAGAATAAAGGCAACCAATAAAGGTTCACTCTTAATCAGGGTGAGCCTTTTTTAATTATACTTTTATGAATCTATTAGTTTTTTTAATACTATTTCCGTTCGCAACAGCTTTTATTTTATTGTTTCTGAAGAACTATAAGATAAGGGCTATTGTCATAACTGCCGCAGCTGCGCTGCTTTCCGCGGGTTCAATAGCCTTGCTTGTCATTAATTTTCATCGCGAAGCCCAATATTTTAGCCTGGAAGCGTTTTATATAGATAAAGCCATATTTTTTATAGAGGTCTTGCTGGCGGTATATATTTTTTATATAAGCTGGAAGTATAAAAAATATATAGTATCAGGCCTGATATTGGCGCAGTTTTTAATCATGGCGTTTTTTGAGCTGAAATGTTCTCAAGGCGTCATAGTAGGCCATGAGCTGTTTGTGGATAAATTTTCAATAATAATGGCTCTGATAATAGGGGTGGTCGGGAGCCTTATATGCGTCTATGCTATAGGGTATATGAAAGATTTCCATTTACAGCATCACAAAGCCCTCAAAGACAATAGGCGGTTCTTCTCATTTCTTATGTTCATATTTTTATCAGCCATGTTTGGAATAATTTTTTCTAATAGTCTGTTATGGCTTTATTTTTTCTGGGAAATAACAACGATTTGTTCTTTTTTGCTGATAGGGTATAAGAAAACAGAAGAGGCTATAAATAATGCGTTTCAAGCGTTACAGATAAATCTTCTGGGAGGCCTGGCTTTTTTAATAGGCATAATATATCTCTATTACTCTTACAATGTCGTAGAGCTGGATAAAGCGATATACTTAGGAAAGCTAGGTGTTCTGATTCCGGTCGCGCTTATAAGTTTCGCAGGCCTTACAAAGTCCGCCCAGATGCCGTTTTCATCCTGGCTTTTAGGCGCTATGGTTGCTCCTACGCCTGTTTCAGCTTTGCTTCATTCAAGTACAATGGTCAAGGCAGGCGTGTATATTATTTTAAGATTCGCGTTTGTGCTGCAGGGAACCATGCTGGGTTTTATAATCGCGTTAATAGGAGGAGTGACTTTTCTGATAACCTCTCTTATTGCAGTCAGCCAGAGCGACGCTAAAAAAGCCCTGGCGTATTCTACAATTGCCAATCTTGGCCTCATAGTACTTTGTGCGGGAGTCGGGACTTATGAAGCAATGTGGGCGGCGATACTTTTAATAATATTTCACGCTGTGACAAAATGCCTTTTGTTCTTATGCGTAGGCGCTATAGAACACAGAATCCATTCCAGAGACATAGAGGACATGACCGGGCTCATTATCAGTATGCCGAAGATATCAATAATGATACAGGTGGGCATGGTAGGCATGTTTCTGGCTCCATTCGGAATGCTTATAAGCAAATGGGCTGTTTTAAAAGCGCTTGTGGATTTTAACCCTCTGCTTGCGGTCTTTGTCATATTCGGAAGCTCCGCCGCGCTTTTTTTCTGGGTAAAATGGCTTGGTAAAATAATTACGGTTGTGAATACGGAATATGACCTTGAAGAAGGGATGCATAAGACTGAAATAGCGCCTTTATTCATATTAGCTTTTTTATCAGTTGGTTTATGCGGCCTGTTTCCTTTTGTATCAACGGCGCTTATCCAGCCTTATGTCATGGAAATATACGGTATGACGCTTGCTATGAGCCAGGGGAACATTGTAATAATGTCTATAATGCTGGCGATGGTTATGCTTTTCCCTCTCAGTTTTATAAATTACGGGAAAAGAGTAAAGGTTGTGGACGCTTATTTAGGCGGCGCTAATACGGAAACCGGTATTCGTTTCAGGGGCGCCTCAGGTAGCGTAAAAGATATGCAGATGAAGAATTACTATCTGGAAAAATATTTTGGGGAAGTCAAGTTATACAAGTTCGGGGCGCTTATCTGTTTTATATTTATTGTTTTTATATTTGCATCGCTTATAAAATGAAAATACTTATTTCAATAATCGCATATATTGTTTTGGCGCCTTTTCTTGGCGCAATACTTTCCGGAGTGGACCGTAAGATTACCGCAAGGATGCAAGGAAGGGTGGGGCCGCCTCTCCTGCAGCCTTTGTATGACGTGCTGAAATTAATGGAAAAAGAAAGCCTCGTAGTAAGGAAATCACAGAATTTTTATGTGGCGTTTTTCTTGATGTTTATAATTTTTACAGGAGCTTTATTTTTTTCAGGAAAAGACCTTCTGCTTGTGATATTCGCGTTAACCCTGGCGGAAATATTTTTTGTGCTGGGAGGATATAAGGCGAGCTCGCCGTACAGCATCATCGGCTCCCAGAGGGCGCTTATCCAAATGATGGCGTACGAGCCTGTAATAATACTCGCGGCCGTAGGAATGTACATGGTTACGAAAAGTTTTTATATCACGGATATAATTTCTTACGGCAAACCTCTTTTTTATCTTCTGCCTGGGTTATTATTCGCGTTTATTTTTATATTGCCCATGAAGTTTTCCAAATCGCCTTTTGACCTGGCGTATTCGCACCACGCTCATCAGGAGCTTGTGAAAGGCATGACTACGGAATTTTCAGGGCGCTCCCTTGCTATGATAGAAGTAGCGCATTGGTATGAGAATGTATTAATGCTTGGTTTTGTGGGGCTATTTTTTGCGGGCAATATTTTGATAGGCGTTGCTCTTACGCTTCTGGTGTATTTTCTTATAATTATTATTGATAATACTTTTGCAAGGGTTAAATGGGAAATGGCCCTTATGAGCGCCTGGGCGGTAGCGCTGTTGTTCGGCGTAGGAAATATCATATTTTTATTTTTTGTACTGAGGTAGGATATGTCTTATTTAAAAAGATCTCCGTGGGTTATACATTATGACGGCACAAGCTGTAACGGCTGCGACATAGAGGTCCTGGCGTCGCTTGCTCCCAGGTACGATATAGAGAGGCTTGGCGTGGTAAATACCGGAAACCCGAAGCATGCGGATATATTTCTGATAACAGGCTCCATGAATGACCAGAATAGAGAGGTGGTGCAAAATATTTACGAGCAGATGCCTGATCCGAAAGTGGTTGTGGCTATAGGCATTTGCGCTACTTCCGGGGGGATATTCAGCGAGTGCTACAACGTGCTGGGGGGCGTAAATAAGGTGTTGCCTGTTGACGTATATGTGCCAGGGTGCGCCGCTAGGCCGGAATCTATAATAGACGGCGTAATAAAGGCTTTAAAAATTCTGGAAGATAAAAAACATAAACTTGCAGCCATGGCTTTGGGCACAGAGGTATTGGTCGTAGAGTCGGCAAACATAGAGGACGCGGCTGAGATTCTGGCGCTGCAGAAGCTGGCTTATCAGAGCGAGGCGGAACTTTATAATGATTTTGCGTTTCCTCCTTTAATGCAGACATTACCTGAATTAAAGGAGGACTTTAAGACAATAATATTTTTCAAGGCGGTCATGAACGGTATAATTATAGGGTCTGTGCGTGGTTATATTAAGGAAGATACGTGCTATGTATACAGGCGGATAGTGCATCCCATGTATCAGAATCTAGGGATAGGTAAAAAACTTATGAATGAAATAGAATTTCATTTTGGATTTGCTTCCAGATTCGAGGTTTTTACGGGCCACAAATCCAAGCGCAATATTAATTTTTACGAGAGGCTTGGATACAAAATGTTCAAATGCGAAAAAGTAAACGATAAACGGCACAGGGTTTATATGGAAAAATTCGCGGATAGGATATAAAAATGACAGAAGATCAGAAGCTGATAGGCGTAAAAATAGACGAACTATTGGAGAAGGTAAAAGAGTTTCATACATTAGGTTACAGGCTGGCGCAGATAGGGTGCACCAAGACGGATGTTTTGGAAATTAATTACTCATTTGATAAAGATTATAATTTCGTGAATCTAAGAATTACGATACCCTCTATAGATATCGAAATACCGAGCGTAAGCTGTATCTACTGGAGCGCGTTTCTTTATGAAAACGAGATAAGTGATTTGTATGGAATAAAAATAAAGAATATGGCAATTGATTACAAGGGCAGCTTTTACCGTACCACTGTTAAATATCCGTTTAATCCGCAGAATACGGGAAGTTCCGGAGAAGGGATCTCGTCATGACGAAAAGAACCATTATTCCTTTTGGGCCGCAGCATCCGGTTTTGCCTGAGCCGATTCATCTGGACCTTGTGTTGGAAGACGAATTGGTAGTCGAGGCAATCCCTTCCATAGGCTTTATTCACAGGGGGCTGGAAAAACTGGTTGAGAAAAAAGATTTTATAGATTTTGTTTACGTGGCTGAGAGGATATGCGGGATATGCAGTTTTATACACGGCCTTACTTACTGCATAGCGGTAGAAGAGATTATGAAGATCAAGGTTCCTGAAAGGGCGGATTATCTCAGGACCATATGGTCGGAGCTTTCCAGGATGCATAGTCATTTGCTGTGGATGGGGCTTATGGCTGACGCATTTGGTTTTGAGAGCCTTTTCATGCACACCTGGCGCATGAGAGAAAAGATCCTTGATATTATAGAAAACACAACAGGCGGAAGGGTTATATTTGCTTCAGCTAAAGTGGGCGGGGTCAGGAGAGATATAGATAGCGCTGCTTTAAAATCGATCAGCAAAAGCCTTGAATCATATAGGAGCGAGCTTAAAGAGATTACGGATGTTTTTATAAAAGACTCTTCTGTGCAGCACAGGCTTATAGGAGTAGGCGTGCTGAAGAAGGAACAGGTTTATGAGCTTGGGGCAGTCGGCCCTACGCTGAGGGCAAGCGGATGGCCTATAGATACCAGGAAACTCGGATACGCGGCTTATAAGAATATCGATTTTGAGCCTATTATTGAAACCTCGGGAGACAGTTACGCTAGGTGTGTTGTCAGGATAAAAGAATTGTTCCAGTCTATTGATATAATCAGGCAATTGGCTGGTAAAATTCCGGACGGGCCTATTGAGATTAAAGTGACAGGAAATCCCGACGGAGAATTTTTCGCGAGAACGGAGCAGCCAAGGGGAGAGGTTATTTATTACGCCAAGGCAAATGGAACCAGGTTTTTACAGCGCCTGAGGGTGAGGACCCCTACATTTGCGAATATTCCAAGTTTAGTAAAAATGCTTCCGGGAAGCAGCCTGGCGGATGTACCTGTATTAGTCCTGACTATTGATCCGTGCATAAGCTGCGCTGAAAGGTAAGTATGCAATTTTTCGTAATGGCAAAAACAGTCCTTGGGAGCTTGTTCGGAAAACCAGCCACTGTTAAATATCCTTTTGGCCCGAAGGTATTGTCAGAGTTTGCAAGAGGCAGTATTTCTATAGATATTTCCAAATGTATATTCTGCGGGATGTGCCAGAGAAAATGCCCCACCGGCGCTATAACTGTCGACAGAGAAGAAAAAACATGGAATATAGCGAGGCTCAAGTGTATTACGTGCGGTTATTGCGTGGAGGTATGCCCTAAAAAATGCCTCCGGATGAGCAATCTTTATACGGAGCCGATGCTTACAAAACACGAGGATTTATACAAAAATGCATGAGTATCATATTGTAGAAGGCATAGTGAAGCAGATACTGGAAAAAGCGAAGGCCTCCGGAGCTAAAAAGATAACCGGCGTTGCGCTTGTCATGGGAGAGCTTTCCGGGTTGCAGGAAGAGTCTATCAGGGTTTACTTCGACAATCTTGCCAAAGAAAATATTCTCGAAGGCGCGAAGCTGACGGTAAAAACCGCGAAATCAAAACTAAAGTGCCAGGACTGCGGTACGATATTCGAGCACGAGAAATCAGATTTCAACTGCCCGAAATGTCAAGGCCAAGGCATCCTGACAAATTCCGGCAAAGAATTCTACATCGACAACATAGAAATCGAATCATAATCTTGACACTCTGACAATGTCACTTTTGTAAAGATTATGGTACAATGAAAGCATGAAAAATAGTTATTTGCAGGTTATTACGACTGTATCCGGAAAGAGCGATGCTGAAAAGATAGCGAGAGCCCTAGTAGCCAAAAGGCTTGCCGCCTGTGTTCAGATAGGAGGGCCGATAAAAAGTATTTATCGCTGGAAGGGCAGAATTGAAACAGCAAAAGAATGGGTGTGCATAGCTAAGACCAGAAAGAGTTTTTATAAAAAAGTGGAAAAAGCGATTAAAGAAAACCATCCTTACGAAGTCCCTGAGATCATAGCGGTTTCAATTGTCGAAGGCAGCAAAACTTACCTGAAATGGCTTTTTGATGAAACTGTAAAAAAATATGGATAAGATCAAGCTTGGTATCAGTAGCTGTCTTCTGGGAAACAGTTGTAGATATGATGGCGCTCATAAGCTGGACCACTATCTGAAAGATGCGTTTGGTAAATTTGTAGATTGGATACCGGTGTGTCCTGAGGTTGAATGCGGGCTTGGCGTGCCGAGAGAGGCAATGCATTTAATAGGCGCGCCTGAATCGCTCAGGCTTGTCACTGGAAATTCCAATATAGACTATACTGAAAAGATGCTAAAATGGGCGAAAGGAAAACTTAGGCAGCTTGAAAAAGAAAAGTTGTGCGGGTTTATATTTAAAAATAATTCTCCGAGCTGCGGCTTGAACAGCGTGCTTTCCAAAAAGGGCATCGGCATATTTACAAAAGAATTTTCCGGCTATTTCAAGCTTATGCCTATGGAAGATGAAGACAGACTGCGTAATGACAAGATAAGAGAAAATTTTATAAAAAATATTTATATTTTTAAGAAAACGCATTAAAAAACTAATCCTTCCCGCATATTATAAATCTAAAATAACAAACCTATGAAGTTAATAAAGATAATAAATGATAAAAATATAAAAGAGATTGTCCTGGAAAGCTGGGCTGTGAGTTGGCCAATGGCCCTTATTATGTTTTTTGAATTCTTAATAGGGCTATCTGACGTATACATTGCTGGCAAATTCAGCAAAGAGGTGCAGGCAGGATACGGGCTTGCGTTCCAGATGTATTTTATTTTTATTATCGCAGGTATGGCCCTTACGGTAGGCACCGCTTCAGTCCTTTCAAGGTTATTTACATCTGACAGAAAAGACAAATTTTCCCTGGCGGTCAGCACGTCTATTATTACAGCGATTGCCGCAGGGTTTATCGCCACGCTTTTTGGCGTATTTTTTTCAAAATCAATAATCCACCATCTTCATACGCCGCAGGTTATCAAAGACTTGGCCGCGCCTTTATTAATAATATATTCCCTGGGCTTTATGTTTGACTACGTCCTTATGACTACCAATGCGGTCTTGCGCTCCAGCAACATGATACGGAAATCCCTTCTTACTATGACCGCGGTATGCTGCCTTAATATAATCCTTAATTTTACGCTGGCCTTCGGCACGCCTCTGGGTTTCAAAGGTATCGGTGTAGCTACTGTAATTAGTTTGTTTATCGGAGCTGTTTTGAACCTCGGTTTTATCTGGGAATTCATAAGGGAAGGTTTTAATTTCTCATTTCTTATGTTTAGAAAAATGCTGGATATAAGCTGGCCAGCTGCGATGCTGCAGATATTTTGGCAGCTCGGCACAATAGCTCTTTTTTTAATATTAAGCTTTCTCCCGGCGATGAACGTAGAGATCATGGCGGCTTTTACCAATGGATTGAAAATAGAGTCCGCTATTTTTCTTCCAGTGTTCGCGTTTAATATGGCAAATGCGGTACTGGTTGGAAATGCCCTTGGCAAAAAAGAGCAGGAGCAAGCGTTTAAGAGAGGCATAATAACAAGCGTTACGGGCGTGCTCATAGTTATTGTAGCGACTTTTGTGGTTCTATTTAACGCGAAGTTTATAGCAGCGCATCTTTCCGGAGATGCTGTTGTTGTTAACGAGACCCTCAGGTATATTTTTATCGCTCTTATTTTCGAGCCTGTAATGGCATGGGGCGTTATAATGGCAGGCGGATTAAACGGCGCTGGGGACACAAAAGCTGTTATGGCTATCGTAGCCGGAACAGTCTGGCTGATACGCATTCCGTTAAGCTATCTTCTCGGAGTCTATTTTGGATTCGGAGCTCAAGGCATATGGTGGTCAATGAATATTTCCGTAGCATGCCAAAGTATTTTAATTACAAAGCGGTATTTCAATAAACGCTGGATGCATATTTCAGAACAGGTTGTTTGAGTAAAAAATGATGCAGGGATTATACATACATATTCCTTTTTGCAGGCAGAAGTGCTTGTATTGCGATTTTTACAGCGCTTTGTACGCTGAAGATTTGGCAGGCTCTTATGTCCGGGTAATTTTAAAACAGATACAAAATCTGGATCAGGATTTTTCCAGTATTTATATAGGCGGAGGCACTCCCAGCGTATTGAGCCGGGATTTGCTGAATAAATTATTAGATGGTTTAAAGAAATTTATAAAAAAAGATACGGAATTTACAATAGAGGTGAATCCTGAAAGCGCGGATAAAGAAAAATTTAAGCTTTTTCTTGACGGAGGCATAAACCGCATTAGTATAGGCGCCCAGTCGCTTGACGATAAAAAATTAACTTCTCTTGGCAGGATTCATAGCGCGAAACAGGCAGTAGAAGCAATAGAGCTTTCAAAAAAAACAGGTTTTAATAATACCAGCGTTGATATGATGTTCGGGGTAAGCAAAGAAGATTTAAAATTGTGGGAGGCTGAGCTTGAAAAAGCGACTGGATTTGATATACATCATATATCCTGTTATTCTCTGAGTTATGAAAAAGATACGCCCCTTTTTATGATGAGGGAGGAAAAAAAGGTTAAGCCTATTGACGACGAGGTTGTGGCCGGGATGTATCGATATGCAATGTCTTATCTGCCCGGCAAGGGTTTTAATCATTACGAGGTTTGCAGCTTCAGCAAGCCGGGCTTTGAATGCAGACATAATTTAAGCTACTGGGATAATAATTCTTATGTAGGCCTGGGGCCTTCAGCTGTTTCATATATAGGAGGCGTAAGGTCGGAGAATGTAAAAGATGTTAAAGAATATATAAGCAGGTTTGATAAAGGCGCGGATCTCGCTATATCCAGGGAAGAATTGCCGCCGGTTCAAATGGCGAAGGAAACTGCGAGCGTAAAGATAAGGACTAAAGACGGTATCGGCTATGATTGGTTTAAGGACAAGACAGGGTTTGATTTTCTTGAGCTGGAAAAATCTTCGCTGGAAGGCCTTGCAGGACAGGGCTTGATAGAATATAATGAAAAAATTGTCAGACTTACGGATAAAGGATTTTTATTTTCCGACACAGTATCGTCAGCATTATTATAATTAACCGCACATCATTCGTCGAGCGGGGTAATTACCCCGCTCGACGAACGGAAACGAGGTGAACCATGAAACATTTTACAGAATATGTCTGGATGAATACGAGCGAGAGATACGAGATAATAAATATCACTTCTCAGGTAGAGGCCGCGTTGAAAAAAAGCGGGATAAAAGAAGGGTTGTGCCTTGTGAACGCAATGCATATAACCGCAAGCGTGTTTATAAATGATAACGAAAGCGGTTTACATGAAGATTTCCTTAAATGGGTGGAAAAGCTCGCGCCTTACGGAGTTGATAAATATAAACACAATCTTACTGGCGAAGATAACGGAGACGCGCATCTTAAAAGAACTATTATGGGAAGAGAGATAGTTGCCGCCATTACAGCCGGAAAACTTGATTTTGGGCCATGGGAGCAAATCTTTTACGGCGAATTCGATGGCCAGAGAAAAAAGAGGATATTGGTAAAGATAATAGGGGAATGATTTAAAAGCATGAAAACAATAATACTTTTAACAATAGCAAATATTTTTATGACGATCGCGTGGTACGGCCATCTGAAATATAAGAGCTCCCCTTTGTTTCTGGTAATTTTCGTGAGCTGGCTTATCGCGTTTGTGGAATATTGTTTCCAGGTACCTGCCAACCGCATAGGCCATTCACAATTTTCCGCGGCCCAGCTTAAGGCTATACAGGAAGTAATCACGCTCGTCGTATTCTGCGTATTTTCTGTCATTTATCTTAAGGAAGAGTTAAAATGGAACTACATAGTAGGATTCCTGATGATAATCGGCGCAGTAATATTCATCTTCAAGAAATGGTAAAAACTTGACACTCTAACAATGTCGGTTTTGTCAAGTTTATGGTAGGGTATATGGCGGATAAAAGATTTTTACCTATATGTAAGCAGGATATGAAAGACAGATCCTGGGATGAGTTGGATATAATCCTCATTACAGGCGATGCATATGTGGATCATCCTTCTTTCGGCGCAGCTGTTATAGCCAGGGTCCTTGAAGCCGCTGGATTCAAGGTCGGCGTTATTGCTCAGCCTGACTGGAAGACATCGGATGATTTTTTAAAATTGGGGAAACCAAAATTATTTTTTGGCGTTACCGCAGGGAATCTTGATTCAATTATCTCCAATTACACTATTAACCGCTCCAAGAGAAAGAAAGATGATTATTCCCCTGGAGGAAATATCGGGCTAAGGCCTAACAGGGCTACGATTGTATATGCAAATAAGGTAAGGGAACTTTTCCCTGACACGCCTATTGTGCTAGGAGGGATAGAGGCGAGTTTAAGAAGGCTCGCTCATTATGATTTCTGGTCAGATAGCGTGCGCCGTTCAATTCTTCCGGACGCAAAAGCGGATTTATTGGTCTATGGCATGGGAGAAAAACAAATTGTAGAAATAGCAAAACGCCTAGGGGAAGGCGAAGACGTAAAAAGACTGGATGATATACGCGGGACAGTAATTGTAAGAAAAGATATAAGTAATTTTAAATATTGCGTAGAGGCGCCTTCGTTTGAAGAAGTTGAAAAAGATAAGGATAAATTTAACGAAGCCTTTAAATTATTTTATTTAGAATCGGATTCTGTAAAAGGAAAAACTATTATTCAGAAGCATGGTGATAGATTTGTTGTCCAGCTTCCTCCGGAAAAGCCGTTATCTCAAAGAGAGCTGGATGGCGTTTATTCGCTTGATTACGCAAGGCGCCCGCACCCTGTTTATGATAAAGAAGGAGGGGTCCCCGGATTTGAGACAATAAAAAATTCAATAACATCTCACAGGGGCTGTAATGGAGAGTGCAGTTTTTGTTCTCTGGGTTTTCATCAAGGGCGTATTGTACAATCTAGGAGCAAGGAATCAATAGTTAAAGAAATAGAGGCTCTAACAAAAGAAGATTATTTCAAAGGCACAATAACTGATATAGGTGGGCCGACCGCGAATCTATACGCTGCGCGTTGCCAGCTATGGGAAAAGCGCGGCGCATGCAAAGATAAGCAGTGCCTTATGCCTTCAAAATGCCAGAATCTTAAACTTGGATACGATGAGGCGTTGAGTCTGTGGGACAGGGTAAAGAAAATCAAAGGCGTAAAGCACATATTTATAGGCAGCGGATTAAGATATGATCTTCTGACAGACAAACAATCTGACCGGTACCTGAGGGCTTTATGCAGAGAACATGTAAGCGGCTATCTAAAGATTGCGCCGGAACACATTGCCGGCAATGTCCTGGAGCTTATGAATAAGCCCGGCATATGGGTGTATGAAAGATTTATGAAACGCTTTCAGGATGTGAACAGAGAACTTGGCAAAAAACAATTTATCGTGAATTATTTTATAACCTCTCATCCCGGCGCGGATAGAAACGCAAGCCTGGAAATGGCGCGCTATCTCTCAGAAAGAAAAATCAGGCCTGAGCAGATTCAGGATTTTATCCCTCTTCCGATGACCGCATCAGCTGCCATGTACTGGACAGGCGAAAATCCTTTCACAGGCGAGAGCGTTTATGTGCCTAAAGATATTAAAGAAAAGAAGTGGCAGAGGGATTTAGTCCAGCCAAGAACTTGACAAAACCGACATTGTTAGAGTGTAAAGATTATGGGCGTTAAAAGGCTTTTTATATTTGATTTGGATGGGACGCTGGCAGATGCTTACGGGGCAATAGAAAAAAGTATTAATTTTACCCTGGGAAGGCTTGGCCTGATGCCAGTTGCTTACAAGGATGTTAAAAGAAGGGTCGGGAAAGGGGACAGGCTTTTTATGAAGTCTTTTTTTCCCGCAAAGGATATGGAAAAGGCCCTGAAACTATACAGGCCGCATCATGCAAAAGCACTTTTAAAGTATACCAGATTAAGGCCTTACGCGAAGAAGTTGCTTTATACGTTGAAAAGAGAGAAGAAGCTCCTGGCAATAGCGTCCAACAGGCCGTATTATTATACAAATATAATATTGAAAACTCTTGGCATCAGAAAATATTTTGATGTTGTTTTATGCGCTGATCAGATAGACAGCCTTAAGCCTAATCCTAAAATTTTATATGTCATAATAAAAAGGCTGGGCGTGAGCAAAGAAGAAACTGTTTATACAGGAGATATGGATATAGATATGGAGACAGCCAGGCGGGCGAAAGTAGACGCGATATTTATAACAGGCGGTTCAAGCCCTCTTAGCGCAGTAAAGAAATATAAGAATAAGAAGGTAGCGCGCTCTCTTGCCAAGATCAAGACCTGGTCTTGATCACAGTAATTTTAGCCTCTTAGTTGTTTTTCTGCGTCTATTATATCGCGGTTAATAATGCGAGTTAATCTTAAGATCTTTTCTTTGAATTCTTGAGAGCACGGGGTGTCCATGAGCTCTCTTAGTATCTGGACCGCCATCCTGAAATAGCGTATTATCTCCCCTTCATCGGAGTCTGTGTAAGCAAGGATTCTGTCGAAACTTTCATTTCTTATCCACGCTTCCAGGCAGGGCGAAAGATGGTAATAATATTTTTTGCTGACAGGTATTATCTTTAGCTTTCTTTCGTATTTTTCTATATTATCTAAGACCGTATCAGTGATATTTTTAAGAGATTTTGAGGTTTTGGTGAGTTTTGGGAGGATGCTGGCTTTTCTCGGTTCGAATACAAGGCTGACGCATAATATCCCAAGCTCTGTTTCTGAAAGATTTTCCAGCACCCCTCTTTCGTAAAGCTCCGCCAGGGAAAGCTCGTAGCCGTAGATTTTGCTCGCGAAGTCGCCTTTTTTTGTAAGGGCGTTATTTTTTATATATCCCAGGTCTTTTAGAAGCCGGACTTTGTTATATAAAAGGTCTAAAGCTTTCTGCCTTGAGTGTTTATTTGCCTGAAAATAATGAAAAGAGAGAGGGTATATTTCATATAGTTTTTCTTTGTACTTACTGTAAAGGTTTAGTACAGTAGCGTAAGAGGCGTTGAATTTACTCTCTACTTTCTCAGGGGATCCGTAAATGACCTTATTAACTTCCTGAACAGAGGTATAACGCGGATTTATCCTGGAATAAACAAAGCCTTCTTCATCTATTCCGCGTCTTCCGGCGCGGCCCGCCATCTGATAGAAATCCCTTGTTTTTAAAGTGCCGTAAAAATTACCGTAAAATTTTCTTAGCTCATTAAATACGACTGTCCTGGCGGGCATATTTATTCCAAGCGCAAATGTCTCCGTTGTAAATATGACTTTTATTAATCTTGAGGTAAAAAGCCTTTCAATGACTTCTTTTAACGTAGGCATCATGCCGGCGTGATGAAAGGCGATGCCTTTTTCTATAAAAGGCAGCATCATGTCCGCGTTCTTTTCATTCAACAGGTCAAATCTTTGGCGGAGCTCCAGGTATAGCGTTTTTATGCTCTGTTTTTCATCGTAATTTAAAAAATCAAACCCAAGAATCTCTTCGGCGAGCCTTTCGCAGTGCCTTCTGGAGAAACAGAAATATATGCAAGGCAGTTTATTGTTTTCAAAAAGGTATTTTATCAGCGAAACAGGCTTATTGGACTTGAAATGATCATGATGCCCGGTATTCGTTATGTTGCTGGTTTTATCCAGGATTTTATTATGGCATTGAAAAAAGAAATGGAGCGGCACGGGCCTTTTATCTTCTTTTACTATCTTAAGCGGTTTTTTGTGTATTGCCTCAAGCCATTTGCTGAACTCATCTATGTTAGGTATGGTTGCTGAAAGAGCTAGCATTTTCATTTTTGGCGGAAGGAATATGAGGGATTCTTCCCACACAGTGCCGCGTTCGTAATCGTCGAGATAGTGTATTTCGTCGAAAATTATCCATGAATATTCATCCAGATTGGTCTCTTCCGCCAGCACTTTGTTCCTGAATATCTCGGTTGTCATGATGAGTATTGAAGCGGACGGATTTATTGTGACGTCTCCCGTGAGGATACCGATGTGGTCTTTGAAATTTTCCTGAAAATCCCTGAACTTCTGGTTGGATAGAGCTTTTATAGGAGCCGTGTATATGGCTTTTGTGCCTTTAGCGAGGCAATCGTTTATTATATATTCAGCTATAACGGTTTTGCCGGCTCCTGTCGGGGCGGATACTATTACTGAAGAACCTTCTTTAATATAATTGATAGCTTTTTCCTGGAACGGGTCGTAAATCATGCATGTATTATATACTTAGTTATGGTATAATTACAGCTGTTTCTATCTGTTAAAATAAAACAAAAGGCGTAATGAAAACAAAAACTATTTACAAAGGCAGGCTCTTGCATCTTGCTATAGGGAAAAAACTTTTGCCAAACGGCTATCTTGCCCAGTTTGAGATTATTAAACATCCGGGCGCTGCGCTTATCGTGCCTTTCCTTGCAAAGGATAAAATAATACTCTTAAAACAGTTGAGGCCTGTCATAAATTCTTATATATATGAGCTTCCCGCCGGAACTCTTGATAAAAATGAACCGCCTTTATCTTGCGCAAAGCGGGAGATAATAGAAGAGACCGGATACGCCGCGAAGAAATTTACTAAATTAGGCGAGATCTATCCTGTGCCGGGCTATTCTACGGAGAGGATAGTCATATTTAAGGCGGAATCTTTGACGAAAAAATGCAGGATTCCGGAACAAGACGAGGTAATAGAAATTTTCGAATTTAATAAAAAAGAGATAAAAAAATTATTCAAATCCGGCAATATAATAGACGCAAAAACAATTTGCGCTCTTACGTTGTGCAATTGGTTATAACAGCCTTGACTCTTAAGGCAATTGCGAGTATTATATTGGCAACGCAATCACAATCAATCAAGCAGCATTAATATAGATAGAAAGAATTACATCAGATGGAAGACAACAAAAAGCCTCGCGGTTTTATCAGGATCAACAAAGTCAGGGCATATCTTTTAGTCAAGAATATAAAAAGCCTATTAAAGAAGCAGGAAAAAAGAGTAAAGAAATAGGCGTTAACTACCGCATGAGGTAGACTGTGATTAAAAATGTCTTACTGGCTTTTATCCCTATCTTTGTAGCAGTCGACGCGATAGGCGTGCTCCCTCTTTTTGCATCTCTAACAGAAGGCGTTAAGAAAAAAGAAAAAACCAGGATAATATTTCAGTCAATGGTTACGGCCATGTGCCTTGCCATCGGTTTTATATTTCTGGGCAAGGCTGTTTTTAATCTCATGGGCATAAGCCTTGGAGATTTCATGGTTGCCGGAGGCGCGATTCTTTTTTATATCGCTGTTGCGGATATAAGGGGCCCCGGCAAAGGAAGCCAGTATGCTAATCAGGAGCTTGGGGCAGTGCCCCTGGGAACGCCCCTCATTGTAGGCCCAGCTGTTTTGACAACTTCGCTGATTATTATAGGCGAATATGGTTTGCCAGCCACGCTTATATCGGTATTAGTAAATATTTTATTAGCCGGTTTAATACTTTCGCTTTCCGGATTTATAATAAAGATTCTGGGAAAAGCCGGCTCGAGGGCGTTATCGAAGGTTACAAATCTTCTTTTAGCTGCAATAGCAGTAATGCTCATCCGTAAAGGCATAGTTCAGATATTCCACCTGTCAATTCCTTAACCAATGAGGAGAATCTAGCATGGAAAGTTTCAAATTAGACGGCCTAAGGCCCGAATTGAAAACTATTATACAGCCTTATCTGGCCAGGCTCCTAGATGTTCATAAAGAAAATATAATTTCCGTGGTATTGTACGGAAGCGCTACGGGAAAATATTTTATACCTAAAAAATCAGATATAAATCTGGCAGTTGTGTTTAAAAATCTTGAATTTCAACAGCTGAAGAACTCTCTTAAGTTTATAGATTATGGTATATCTAAAAGAATAACCGCGCCTTTATTTTTGTCCTTATCCCATATTGAATCATCCAAGGACACTTTTCCTATAGAATTCATTGAGATAAAAGAAAACAATATTTTGCTTTACGGAGAAGACGTATTTTCCGGCTTAAAAATAGACGAGAGCAATATAAAGCTTTTTTGCAAAAGAGAGATAGAAGGAAAGCTTATACGTCTCCGCCAGGCTTATTTGGAAATAGGGCTTAAGAGGAAAGGCGTTGAGGCGCTGATGAAAGGGTCAATGTATTCATTTCTGCCTGTATTCAGGGCGCTTTTACGCTTAAAGACAAAGAGCTATCCGATAGATAAGGAACAAATAATCCTCGAGTTGTGCAGTCACTACAGCCTTTCTAAAGACGTGTTTATCGCTGTTTTAAAAGATAAGATGAATGATGAAAAAATAAAAGGCGAAGACGCCGAAGTATTTTTTGAAAGATACTTAAGAGAGATAGAAAAACTTTCATGAAAAAGATATTTATAATAGTAAGTTTCTTTGTTTTTACAGGTATTGGGTTTTGCGAAGAACCTGCTTTACAGAATTATACCGGCTATGTGAATGATTATGCGAATATTTTATCAGATGAAGTAAAAGCCAAGCTTACAGGCCTGTCCGCGGAAATTGAAAATAAGACCACAAGCCAATTAGCCGTCTTAACTATAGATACAACTTCCCCTTTGGATATAGAAACTTATGCGGTAAAACTTTTTGAGAAATGGGGTATTGGTCGGAAAGGCAAAAATAACGGGGTGCTTATCTTGGTAGCTGTGAAAGACAGGGCTGTCAGGATAGAGGTAGGATATGGCCTTGAAGGGGCGATACCGGACGCATTAGCAAAAAACATAATAGAAAAGTCGATTATTCCATTTTTTAAAAATTCGGATTACAATTCAGGCGTTCTCCAAGGCGCAGCAGTGGTCAGCAATTTAATCGCTAGCGAATACAATGTAAAAATTTCTGAATTGGACAATATAAAAATAGGTGTATCTCCCAAAAAAGCGTCTATTTTAGACTTTTTATTTATGATCTTTGTTATTATAATAATAGTAAGGGCTCGCCTTTTCTGGGTTCTTCCAATATTGGGCTCTGGCAGGAGAAAAGGCGGATATTGGCATGGAGGCGGGATTGGAGGAAGTTCAGGAGGATTTGGCGGAGGCTTCGGGGGTTTCGGGGGAGGTTTTTCAGGCGGAGGAGGCGCGTCTGGCCGCTGGTAGTATATTAAAAGTACCAACAAGTTTACAAAACTGACATTGTTCGTTTGTCAAGTTTATTGAGAAGAGGGAGGGCGGGATGAAGAAGATAGGGATGGTGTTGTTGATTATTGTTGGAGTAGCGATGGTTGTCGGGGGCATGGTTATAGCTGGGCTTAATAAGCCTGCGGTGTTGGATGAACAGGTTAATAGCGCATGGGCCCAGGTCGAGAATCAACTTCAGAGAAGGGTTGACCTGATCCCAAATCTTGTGAGCGCTGTAAAAGGCTATATGGAGCATGAAAGAAGCACGTTTGAAAAAATAACGGAGCTCAGAAGCCAGTGGGCAAAAGCAGCCAGCACCCAGGAGAAGATCCAGACAGCCAACGCTATAACGGATACTTTGTCAAAGATTTTGATGGTGTCTGAGAATTATCCAGAACTGAAGGCGAACGAAAATTTTTTAAGCCTTCAGGCGCAGCTGGAAGGCACTGAAAACAGGATTGCGGTTGAGAGAATGAGATACAATGACGCGGTAAGAACATTTAACGCGTATCAGAGAACTATATTCGGCAGCGTTTTCTGTAGTTTGAGGGGGTTAGGCCAACCAAGGGTTTATTTTAAAGCAGCTGAAACTGCAAAAGAAGCGCCGAAAGTAACGTTTTAATGAAGAAAGTACTTTTAGTTAATCCATGGATATATGATTTCAGCGCGTATGATTTTGGCATAAAGCCTGTAGGGCTTTTGCGCATCGGGCAATCTTTGCGCGAAAAAGGCGCTAAGGTAAGCCTAGTGGATTGCATGGAAGGCTGCTCAAGGCGTAAAGATGAGTACGGCTTTTCAAAGATAAGAAAAGAAAAAATAGATAAGCCTGATATATTAAAAGGTATAGAAAGGGCTTATTTCAGATATGGCATACCTATATCAGAATTCTTAAAAAAAATATCAGCGATCTCAGAAGTAGACGAGATATATGTAACCTCCGGCATGACTTACTGGTATCCGGGCGTTCATCTTGCCATAAAACTCCTGAAGGAGCGTTTCAACAAAGTTCCTGTAACGCTGGGTGGTGTTTACGCTACTATCTGCCATAAGCATGCGTGCCTGACAAGCAACGCGGATATTATATGGAAAGGCGGTTTTTTTGATAAAGGATATTTTTGCCGGAGCGGTTTTTATCCTGCGTACGACTTGCTTCTGGATAAAGAAATACTTCCGATACAGCTTACAGCAGGCTGCCCTTTCAGGTGTACTTACTGCGCATCAAGGATGTTCAACTCGAAATTCGAGATGAAAGACCCTGTAAATTTGTTCGAAGAGGTGATGCATTACAACAGGGCGTTCGGCACAAAAAGCTTTGTTTTTTACGATGACGCCCTGGCCTATAAAAGTTCGGAAGGCATTAAAAGGTTCTTAAGGCTTATTATAGCTTCAGGCGCGCAATTTACTTTTCACACGCCGAATGGACTGCACGCTAGGTTTATAGACGAAGAGCTTGCGGAGCTTTTTAAAAAGACAAATTTCAGGGATTTGCGTATATCTTTGGAGACGTCTGATGAAGGGGTGCAGCAGTTTACAGGCGGAAAAGTAAGCAATAATGACTTAAAACTGGCCCTTAGGAATTTAAAAGAAGCCGGTTTCGCGAAAAAAGATCTTGGCATTTATATATTGATGGGCGCGAGCTATATTGATATGGAAAGTACAATGGATGATATAATTTTTATAAATTCTCTGGGGGCGAAAGCAATCCTGGCTTCTTATTCTCCGATACCGGGGACGTTGGATTATAAGGTGCTTGTTAAAAATAAGATAATAAAAGATAATATTGACCCGTTATGGCATAACAAGACTATATTTTCTGAACTTTTGATGCCGGCTTATATTCGCAAGGCAAGAGAGATAAGGCGGTTTACGTCAAATCTAAACAAAACCTAATCCCGTTCTCCGATCGGGACATGGTCTAAGGAATAGAATGGAGTTTTTCGAAGTAATAAAAAACAGGAAAAGCGTCAGGGAATATTCAGACAGAGAAGTTGAAAAAGAGCTTATTGAAAAAATTGTAGACGCCGGAAGGCTTGCCGCTACCGCCAGAAACGTACAGCCGTGGGAGTTCGTGGCTGCGTCGGATAAGAAAACGCTTAAAAAAATATGTGACATGTGCCCAAACGGGCCTTTTATTAAAGATGTTTCGCACTTAATAGCCGTATTTTCAAAAGATACGAAATATTATATTGAAGACTCTTCCGCAGCTACGCAAAATATGCTTCTTGCGATAGAGGCGCTTGGCCTTGGCGGCTGCTGGATAGCGGGGGATAAAAAAGATTACGCAGAACCTATCCGGAAGATATTTAACGCTCCGGAAGGTTATAAACTTGTAAGCATGGTAACGGTGGGGTATCCTAAAAAAGAAGAAACTCCTCACGCAAAAAGAAGCCTAAAAGAAATTTTGCATTGGGAAAGATACATTTAAGTTTATATATGATAGCTGCAGATGCTGATTTGGATTAGCCGGATATCTTTTCCATCGGCTGGTTGCAGCAAACTAATTCTCCGCCGCCTACTTTCGTGACAGCTACTTCATTTCCGCAAACATTGCACCTGTATTTTTCTCCAATCTTTTTTACCGCCATATATACCTCCTTTTCAAATACTGAATTATATATTATAATATGTCTAGTAGCTTGTAAAGGAATAAAGTCTTGAATTGAAAGGACAAAAAATGACAGATGAGATATACATCGGCAAGATGTCGATAATAGAGCATTTAGAGGAGCTGCGCAAGCGGATTATAATCAGCCTTGTTTTCTTTGTGGCGGCCGCTATTTTTTCCTTCGCGTTTGTAGATAAGATTTCTGATATACTTAGGATGCCCGCGTCAGGAATTATCGAGAATTTTATATTTACCGCGCCTACGGAGATTTTTAGCACATACCTGAGGCTGTCCATTTTGGCGGGGTTTATAATTTCTTTGCCGTTTATTTTGTTCCAGCTGGGATTATTCTTAATGCCCGCGGTGCAGCATGGCAAAAGAAAAGCTATAGCAAGTTGGCTGATGGCTTCTTTCGCGCTTTCAATGCTCGGCTTAATATTTTCTTATTTTTTTGCATTGCCGTTCGCGCTGAAGTTTCTGATTAATTTTGCCAGGGGCACGGCTTCCCCGATGATAAGCGTAGATAAATATTTTTCATTTGCAGGGGCTTTATTGTTGGTAGGCGCGGGGATATTTCAGATACCGGTTATTATGGCGCTTTTATCGCATATAGGCGTATTGACGTCAATATTTTTCAGGAAAAACAGAAAATACGCGATAGTGGCGATTTTTATAGCGGCAGCCATCATTACGCCGACCCAGGATATTGTTAATATGTTAATATTTGCCGTGCCGATGCTTGCGCTTTATGAAGCGGGGATATTGGCGTCATGGGCAATGGAAAGAGGAGGAAGACATGAAAAAAGAATCGATATTTGAAAGGCTGCCTAAAAGAAAAATTACAAGAAAAGGATTTGTAAAGCTTTGCGGGATAGGCGCGGGAAGCCTTATTTTAAATAACTCGTTATTTAAATTTGCTTTTGGCAAGGATGAAACTTCCACGGGAAGGATTGTTAAAAAAGTAAAAGCCTTGCATGATTTAGTCGTAGTAAAAGGAGAGGATCCTTATCTCGCGACAGTGAAGGCGATAGAAGGAATAGGCGGGATGGAACAGTTTGTGAAGAAGAACAGCGTCGTGCTTATAAAGCCTAATATAGGATGGGACCGCTCTCCCGAATATGCAGCTAATACGAATCCTGATGTCGTAGGTGCGCTGGTTGATATGTGTTTTCGTTCAGGCGCAAAAAGAGTGAATATATTCGATAATACCTGCAACGAATCAAAACGTTGTTACGAGAATAGCGGACTAGAGAAGATCGCCAAAGAAAAAGGCGCGAATGTATATTTTCCCGATGACTGGAACATTGTAAAAGCGAAGTTTAATTACAAAAGTCCTATGGAAGGATGGCCTATTTACAGAGACGCTCTGGAATGCGATACATTTATAAATGCGCCTATATTGAAACATCATGGCCTTTCAGGGCTTACGATTGCGATGAAAAATCTGATGGGCGTTTGCAGCGGAAATAGAGGCTTGATGCATTCTGATATAGGTACAAAACTTGCGCATTTGACGGATTTTATAAAGCCGGATCTGAACGTGATAGACGCTTATAGGGTACTTACAAGAAACGGGCCGACAGGCGGGGATCTGGCGGATGTTAAGGACATGAAAACCATTATAGCGGGCGTAGACCCTGTCCTATGCGACGCGTATGCGGCCAAATTAATGGGCAGAGAGCCTTTGTCTATAAGTTCTATAGATCAGGGAGTGAGGCATAATCTTGGAAGCGCCGATATCTCCAGAGCGGATATTTTAACAATAACCGCATGATATGCAAAAATTAGTTTTAACAAGAAGATTTAGCCAGATATTTTTTCTGTCGTTATTTATTTATATCCTATGGTTTACTAAAAACCCTGCCGCATTTTTTAAAATAGATCCGCTCGTATCGACATTCAGTTTGTTCTCTATAATGATGCTTACTCTCTCTCTTATAATAGGGAGATTTTTCTGCGGATGGATTTGCCCATTAGGGGCTATTATTGACGTCTGCTCTGTCAGGGCGAAAAACAGAGACCTGGGTTTCAGGCAAATAAAATATTACGTCCTTGGAGCTATCGTCGTATTCGCGTTTCTGGGTATACAGATAAAATGGATCTTTGACCCCCTTGTTATTACAGCAAGATTTATTTCTTTAAATTTCATCCCGTCCTTTACGCTGGTTTTGGATAAAGCGTTCATTTTTCTTATAACCAGCCTGGATTTTTATACGCCGCTATATGATTTTTACCGCTTACTGAAGACATCTGTGTTGGGAGTAAAAATGTATTATTTTCCCCACTCGCTTATTACCCTGAGTTTTTTTGCCTTAGTTTGCAGCCTTGCGCTTATAACAAAAAGATTCTGGTGCCGCATAATCTGCCCTTTAGGCGCTATGTATTCTATTGTCGCGAAATTTTCTATATTAGAACGGCGCGTAGATAAATGCGTAAATTGCATGAAATGCAAAGTTAGCTGCCGAATGTCCGCGATTAAAGAAGATATGAGTTACAGAAAAAGCGAATGCATATTGTGCCTTGACTGCATATATGATTGTCCGGTTAAAGGCGTTAAGTTTACATGGCATGTAAAGCCGATCAAGACTCGAGCTAAAGATTCCGTATCGCGCAAAGATTTTTTATTTTTGATAGCGTCTTCGTTGTTATTGTTAGGGTTTAAAGGCAGGGAAAAAGAGGCTAAGAAAAAGCTTATCAGGCCGCCGGGAGTTACCGGTGAGCGAGAATTTTTAGATAAGTGCGTAAGATGCGGAAATTGTATGAGGCTTTGCCCGACCAACGGCCTTCAGCCTGCTATATTTGAATCAGGATTAGCCGGGATATGGGCGCCGCATCTTGTTCCTGAGATAGGATATTGCGAGTATAACTGCAATCTTTGCGGAAACAGTTGCCCTACAGGAGCTATTCCTAAATTAAGCCTGGCTCAAAAAAAAGAACAGAAACTTGGCCTGGCTGATATTAATAAAGATATCTGCATTCCCTGGTCGCAGAATAAGGAATGTATTGTGTGCGAAGAACATTGCCCTATTTCAACAAAAGCTATTAAAACATATGATGAGATTTTTGATGGGAGGAGGATCAAGAAGCCTTACGTAGACGCTTCGTTATGCATTGGCTGCGGTATCTGCCAGAACAAGTGCCCTACCAGGCCTTTTAGAGCGATCAAGGTTTTGCCGTAGGCCTTGCCACATAGAGATTTCTTCCATACATAGGTAGATTGGAATTTTTTTAGAATACTTTTTGAAAGCGCCCAGCAAAAATTTATACATACCATGTCTCAAGCCATAAGGGTATCTTAACTTGTTGTCGAATCCAGGCAGCAGCTCTTCATCCAGGATTTCACTATTCGGAAAGCGGTTTTCTATTATAGGCTTTAACTCAGGCTTAAATCTGAAAGTTCCCAAACTTATCCAAGCTATGTCCCAGGGTTTTATCCTGCTGAATAGCAAATCTATCGTACGCTCATATTCGCGCTCCCATCCTTTAAAATGAATTACAGGATCGAAATGAAAGCCCGTTTTGTATCCTGCCTGGGAACATTTTTTAGCCGATCCCAGCCTTTCGCTCAAAGAGGCTGTAAAGAATTCATTTTTATCTATTATCTTCTGGGGGTTCAAAGACCAGGAAACAACGATATTGCCGGAGTGTTTCGCTTTTAAGATGGCGTCTATGTTTGAACTCTTGGTCTTAAATTCAAACAAGGCGTCTTTGTGCTTGTTAAAGAATTCTATTATAGACAGCGAATATTCCGTTATATGGTCCAGCATCAATGAATCTGAAAATTCTCCGGTTCCTATGCGCATTTTCGGTTTTTTGTAATTTTTGAATTCCTCGAAAAACGTATCTATGTTTGCCGGGAATATCATCCCGGGAGAATTGTTGTATTCCTGGAGATAGCAGTATGTGCAGTCAAATATACATCCGAATCCCAGGTTAAATATATTATATCCGCATCCTACAGCGCCTTTTGTGCACGGGCATTTTTTGAAAAAGTCGTACTTTTCATTTGTAATAAAAACCCTGCCGCGCCTTTTATTGTAATTAGCCATGCCTGAACTTTTGTTGTCCTTAATAAAGCTTTTAAGCGAAGCTATTTCTGTAAATTCAGCTTTTGGAAAAACCTCCCTGAATCTTTTAGCCAAACAAGAATTAATAGCGAGTTTCTCTATAAATATTTTTTTTGGGTTAAATTCGGAATTATTTACATCAAAAGAAAGCGCTGGGTCCAGCTTGAGCTTTGGCAGATACGGTTTTATTTTTTCGTTGTGGGAGGAAGCGTATGGAAATCTTTTTTTAAGGAGCTCTTTTTTGACGGTTTCAAAGTCATTGGAAGAGATGTTGTTTAAGATTTTTTCAGTCGAAGTTTTTTCTATTTTGGATAGCTCATATACAAGGCGGCTGATTTCCTGGATTTTATTGACTCCGAAATCAGGAAACCTGGAGGCTATTTTATGAATCTGCATATGGATTTTACGCCGGAAGCTATCGAGGACAATAATCTTAATTTCTCGTCAGGCCCGAGTTCCGTGTAGAATGGTTTTTCATTTATTATGTCCGAGATATAAAAGAGGGCGATTGTCTTAAGATGTTTATGCGTTCCTGCCGCAAAAATGCTAGAGCACTCCATGTCCACTACCTGGATATTTTTTTCTGTAAATAAGTCCCCACTTTCTTCCTCGAGCTTTAATGATCCGAGTGTTGCGCAGCTTACTTTTTGGACGCCTTCATTATCGTTCAGAAAAGATTCAAGCATGGCCTTATCCGGATAAAAGGTTTTAAAGCCGTTATTTTTTAAAAGCATGCTTGTGAAGCTTTCCATTGCGCAACATTCTATGGGAGAAACAAGGCTTCCTACAGCCATGTTGCTGGAAGATTTTACAAGGCCGCATGAACCGAAGAGGATGATATTTCTGCAGCCTGAGTCTGCGAGATATAATGCCGCGTCTCCCGCAAACGAAGCGCCTACGCCTGTATTTATCAACGTAAGATTTTCAGCGTTGCCTGAAGAGTAGATTTTGCCTCTTGATAAGTTTTTTATTCCAAACAGGCTTAATATGCTTTTTGGCAGTATTGGCATAAGGACGCATGTATTTTTTATTTCAGATTCTTTGATTCCGAACAGCGTTTCAAATTTTGTCATATTTTTATGAGATTGTAGTCCGGGTTGCCGAGGCCTTTTTTATGGCCATATTCAAACATTGTTTTATGCGTATCCAAAAGGCCCGTTTCCTTAAATATGTCTTTGTGGTTATTTATGAGATCTACCATTGCCTTGTCTATAGCAAGAGGGTCAGTTGACGCTAAAATACCTATATTTTCCGAGAATATCAATTCATTTTTAGTGGATATGCAGTCGCATTCTTTTGTTATATCAAAGCCAAACGTTATGAAAAATTTATTTTTAAACCTTGAAAGGATAAAATGCGCTACGTCTATCATGCGCTTTGCGAATATGTCATGGTCTTCGGCCCAGTTTATAAATATGGCGTCAAATTTACACGCGCAAAGGCATTCTCCGCACCCAAGGCATTTTGCCTGGTCTATGAAGGCTTTTTCTTTTTTAAAAGATATCGCCTCTACGGGGCAGATTTTTATGCATCCCCCGCAAGCGACGCATTTTTTTTCCATGACATGAGGTTTTAAAGACGAATGCTGAACCTGTTTCGTAGGCTTTGAAACCATACCCATCGCAATATTTTTTATAGCGCCAGCGTATCCTGAAAGAATATGACCTGTAGCGTGCGACAGCACTACAAGGCTTTCAAGAGAACCTATAAAAGAAGGTGTTTTTATTTTTTTAATATAATCCGAATCTATTGCATGCTCTTTCCCGTCCTGCCCTAATACTCCGTCAGCTATTATAAAACTCGCGCCTACTTTTGTATGGCCGAAACCTTTGCTCTGCGCCAGATTCATGTGGTCAACCGCGTTGAGCCGCTCTCCTTTATATATAACGTTTGTATCGAACAAAAAAGGCTTTGCTTTTAGTTTTTTTATCTCGGATATGACTACTTTTACCAGTTCCGGATGCGTATTATAAACGCATTGGCTGTCTCCGATAGTGAGTTTTACAGGGATAAGCTCATCTTTTTTGTAACTACTGAAAGGGTTTACCTTTTCCAGCAATCTTTGAAGGCCGTCGCATCTTGCCTCTAAATCATCCGTTTTAACTTCTATGAAATAAACGTCACTTTTCATTTATCTTTCCTTTGTCTATTCCAATAAACTTTACAAAACCGACATTGTCAGAGTGTCAAGTTTATGGGGGAGTATTTGTTGTTGAAGTAGGCGCGGAAGTTGTGGATGTGTATATTATAATTCTTTTTGGCTGTAATTACTTCTCTAATTATATCTTTTTTTACGCCTGCCCAGAAAGAATCGTAAAAGGCCCTGTCATGCAGGAGTCTTTCGTAGCCTGGCTTTAAGGCTGGATGCAGAGAGGCGATCTCGGATATTATATCGTTTATGTTTACAAGATTCATATTCAAGCTTTCGAATTCAACTGAACTGGCTTTTGGAAATAGCGCGAATATGCCCTTGAAATCAGACAGCCACGGCAGGATGGGGGAGAAATAAGGGACTACGGATATATTTTCATCCAGCATCTTATTGATGGTGCTGAACCTTGATTCAAACCCCGGGCTTTTTGGCTCAAGTCTATTCTTGAGCTCCGGAGAAAAATTATTTATCGTGAAATAGATTTTTTTACAAAAGCCCTCTTTAAGCAGATCTGTGTATTCCGCTACAGCAGGGGATCTTGTTAGTATATTATAGTAAACCCTGTGTTTGTTGAGTATTTCAAGGATTTGTTTTGTAATAGCGTACTTTTTTTCAATGCCCTGAAAGCAGTCCGTGGTGGAGCCGAGAAGGACGCATTTCGGCTTTTTTGATAAGAGCTCTTTCTCTAATAATTCAGGAGCATTTATTCGTATATCCACATATTTACCCCATTCGCCCTGGCGCTTGCTGATAACTTTGTTAGACCTTACGTAGCAATAGAGGCAGGAATATTCGCATCCCATAAAAGGGTTTATTACGTATTCACCTAGGTCGATTCCGGTAGGATTAAGTATTCTTGAGATCTTTACTTCCTTATATTCGATCATTTTGCTATCCTGCCTATGCGGTTTTTTCTATAAGGTTGCCCAGAAAGGCGTTGGTGTATTTAAAGCCATGCGATTTTATTTCTCTTATAAAGACAGCAAGCCTTTTAAGAGCGTTTTTATCAGCTTTTTTACTGGCAGTTATGCCGTCGTAATACGTGAAGGGATTTACCTGTTCTATTTTCGGTATAAGGGGTTTGTTTTTTATAATAAAGCCCATGCTTTCCCTGAAATCAGCTTCAGTTTCTCCGGGATAGCCTATTATAACGCTTACGCCGAAAAATAAGCCGGCAGTGTTTAATCTTTTGAAAAAATTTATGGCGTTTTGCGGCGTGAAACCTTTGTTCATATTTTTTAATGTCCTTGCGCAGCCCGACTCAAGGCCTACAAACAGGTTGTAACAGCCGCTTTTTTTCATTTTTTCGAAAATCTCCTGGGGCATGCCGCTGTGTACGGCGATCTGCGCTTCCCATTTAACGGATCCGAAGTTTTTTATTATCTTGTCGCATAATTCTTCGAGTTTTTTAATATCGCCGTTTATGAGAGAATCGTGGAATACAAAATAGTCCGTTTTATTCTTTGATTTGTGATGCCGGATTTCTTCAATCACGCTTTCAACAGGCCTTACCCTGAATTTTTTATATAGCAGCCTCTCGGAGCAGAACCTGCATTTTCTTACGCACCCTCTTGAAAATAATATAGAGGCGCTATTTTTGCGCGGGTATGAATTCATATCAATGCCTTTATAGACAGGGAAGGATAGGCCGGTTAAGCTGTTTAATTCATCGAATATTCTTAATTTGTCCAATTTGCGAAGCCGAACAAGGTCTAACAGAGGTTTTTCGCCTTCGCCTGCAACTATAAAATCAGCCAGGCTTTTAATGTCTTTTGTAAACCTGCCGGATGTTTTAAAAAACTGCCTTGCGATTTCAGGCCCGCCGAGCGCTATCTTGATATTTTCGTTTCTGGATTTAAGGAGCCTTGCTAGTTCAAGCGTGCCACGCATGTTACTTTTAAAACAGGAGAACCCGATTATTTCATATCTCAACAGCCTGTCTATGATATTTTTAAATTCCTCAGGATTATTTTTTTGTATCAGGTCAAAGATATTTTCTTCCAGAAAGGCGTTGCAGCTTACAAGCCAGGATTTCTTAAGCTCGCTTGAAGCGAGATTGTAGAATATATTGTTTAGGTCCAAGATATCGCAATCGATATTGTTTTTAGCCAGAAACGCCTGCAGATATCCAATGCCCACTGGCGGCGTCTTTGGCCAGAATGGCGGCATGATAGCCAAAAGAGATTTCATTTTATCCCATACCTTTTATCGGCAGGTAGTCTTTGTGAATATTAGTCATGCTTCTAAACAGGTTTTCTTTTACCCTGGGAGAGGTTTTTTTAACCGTTGCTATGATTTTGCGCATAAGGATCCTGTTGGTGGTTTTTCCGAAAGGGCATTCATAGGGCATGGAAGGGATGTTGTTTTCTTCAGCGTATTTTTTAATATGCTCTTTTTCCGCATAGCTGAAAGGCCTGATGATGTGAAATTTGCCTTTGAACATCTTGAGCTTCGGAGGCATTATGCTTATCTCTCCTTGGTAGAACATATTTAATAGAAGCGTCTCTAGGATGTCGTCCAGATGATGGCCAAAGGCAATTTTCTTGCAGCCTAATTTTACCGCCAGCTTAAAGATCGCTTCGCGCCTTTTCCAGGAACACCAGAAACACTCTGTTTTATTCGAGGCCTTTTTATTTTCATTAAAATCCACTTTTATTACATGGCATTTTATGCCAAGCCCCTTCAAGAAATTTTTTATGATACTGGAATTTTTTTTATCCATTTCAATGTGGACGGCTTCTAATTTATATTTGATAGGGAGGTATGTGAGCCGGAATTTTAATATCTTCGCCAGGGCCATGCTGTCCTGACCGGATATGCCGATAAGCACCTTGTCGTTATCTACGATCATCTTGTAGTCATGGATGGCTTTGCCGGATTTTTTATTCAAAAAGTAATTTATCGCGGGGAGCTTCATTTTAATGGACTTCGAAGGCTATAAAGAAGATTCTGAATTTAACCAAAAAGGTTTGTAGCCGTTTTCATTAATTATTCTAAGGGCGACGTCCACAATATCTTTATCGTATTTGGTACCGGTGTTGCTTCTTAATTCCTCTAGCGTTGCGTCCATGCCCAAGGCCTGCCTGTAGGGCCTGTGCGACGTCATGGATTCCAATACGTCGCATATAGAAAGTATCTTTGCTTCAGGTAAAATTTTATCTTCTAAAAGGCCTCTCGGATAGCCTTTTCCGTCAAGTCTTTCGTGATGCTGGTATATCGCTTCCGGCAGGTGAGAAGGGAACGAGTAAGGCTTCAGCATGTCGTAACTCTGCTGTACGTGCCCTTGCACCATTTTATATTCTAGGTCTGAAAGTTTTCCGGGCTTATTAAGTATTTCAAGTGGTATAAGAATCTTGCCTATGTCGTGTAGTTCCGCGGACATTTTTAGTTCCATAATCCTGCGTTCTTCCCAAGACAGTTCCCGGGCTATTCTTTCCGCGATTATAGAGACCCTTCTCGTATGGCCGAATGTATACGGATCCTTTGTTTCAAGTATCCTGTCCAGGACCTTGAGCGAATTTGTTATCATATCCAGATTTGTCCGCTCAGCGTCGTCGTAAGCGGTTATGTCTCTCGTTATTCCCATAGTGCCTGTTATTTTATTTTTTTTATTTTTTATGGGGATTTTGGTGGTGGTAACGCAGGTATATATTTTATCAGGTAAAAGCGTCCGCTCTATCTTTCCTATCAGAGGTTCGCCTGTTTTTAATATATAGGTATCGTCATCAAACATGCGCTGAGCCTGATCTTTCGGAAAAAAATCAAAATCCGTTTTTCCTATGATGTCTTCTGGGGAAAGCTTGAACCTGTCTGCGTAAAATTTATTTACCCTGGTAATCCTATTTTTATCGTCTTTAAAGTATATGGCGTCCGGGATATTGTCCAGAAGGTTCTGCAGAAGCTTTCTTTCAAGAGAAAGAGTGGATTTCAGCTCTCTGTATGACTTACGGTTTTTCTTATTTTTTGAAGTTTTATCTGTAATTTTCATAATAGAAAGCATAATATACCATATAGTTTGCCAAAAAGCAATGGTATGAGGTAGAATAGGCATATTATTTGAATAGTTAAGTTAATTTTAATTATATCAGCTCTGCTGCCTCTAGCGGGTTTGAAGGCCTCTTTGACGCGAGCGGGCAAGGTGTCCCGGCACCGAACAGGTGTCGGGACGAGCGAGCGTCAAAACAGAACAAAATTTCCTCGCCGGGGAAATTTTGTGCCCTTAAAACCCGCTAGGGGTAGCAGAGCTAGTGTGTAATCTGACATTAAAAGTGTTACAATAAAATAAAACTATGCTTAGCATCGGAAAATTAAAATTAAAGTCAAATCTTATACTTGCGCCTATGGCGGGGGTAACCGATTTGCCGTTCAGGCTTTTAAACCGCAGATTCGGATGCGAGTTTGCTTTTACGGAAATGATAAATGTCAGATCCTTGGGCCATAAGATGCGCAAGACAAAGAAGATGCTTTCCTCAAGCCCTGAGGACAGGCCGCTTGGCATACAGATTATCGGCTCTGAAGAGGAGTTTTTATTAAGGGCGATAGATGTCCTCGGCTCTTACGAATACGATGTCCTAGATTTTAACGCAGCCTGCCCTGTGAAGAAGGTTGCCCGCAGGGGCGAAGGCGCGGCATTATTGAAGGATTTGAAAAAACTGCACAATTTGCTGAAAATCCTTGTCAAAAATTCCGACAAGCCTGTCACTGTAAAAATCCGGACAGGCTGGGATAAGGATTCTATAAATGCGAAAGAAGCCGCTCTTGCGAGCCGGGACGCAGGCGTGAGCGCTTTGTTTATTCACGGAAGAAACAGGGAACAGGGATACAGCGGAGAGGTGGATTATAACGCCATAAAGGATGTAAAAAAGGCGCTTGATGTACCTGTTATAGGAAGCGGGGACGTATTTTCTCCGGAAGAGGCTAAAAAGATGTTGGATGAAACAGGATGCGACGGCCTGCTTGTGGCGCGCGGAGCCCTTGGAAATCCATGGGCGTTTAAAGAGATGAAAGAATTCTTGAAAAATAAAAAGATTATAAAAAAGCCCGCTCAGGATGAGATAGCAGACGTGATGCTGGAGCACCTTAATTCCTATATTGATTTTTATGACGCCGCTCATGGCGTGAGGAAGTTTCATAGATTTTTCGCGTGGTACACAAAAGGGGTGCAAAATGTCAGGGTGTTAAGGGAAAAAGCGTTTCGTATAACAACAAAGGATGGGATGATAGAGATCATAGAATCTTTTAGAAAATTGACCAATGTTTGATATGTATGATATAATAAGCGAAACGGATTCAGTATAAAATTTGTTTCACAAAGTTTAAGGAGGTTTCATGCATTCGTACAAAGAAATAGGGTTGGTAAATACAAAAGATATGTTTAAAAAAGCGATGGCGGGCAAATATGCCGTACCCGCGTATAACTTCAACAACATGGAACAGCTTCAGGCCATAATCACAGCTTGTATAGAGACGAAGTCCCCTGTAATACTCCAGGTTTCTTCAGGCGCAAGAAAATACGCAAACCAGATTTTATTAAGGCATATGGCAATGGGCGCAATGGAGATAATTAAAACAGCAGGGTCTAATATCCCCGTTGCGCTTCATTTGGACCATGGCGACACATATGAACTTTGTGTTTCCTGCATAGAGTCAGGATTTTCTTCTGTAATGATAGATGGTTCAGCCCATAAATTTGAAGACAACGTAGCGCTTACTAAAAAGGTGGTAGAGTACGCTCATAAATATGATGTTACGGTTGAAGGCGAGCTTGGAGTGCTGGCGGGTATAGAGGATGAAGTGAGCCATGAAGCGAGCCATTATACTCATCCCGAAGAAGTGGAAGAATTTGTAAAAAAAACCGGCGTTGACAGCCTTGCGATTTCAATAGGCACTTCGCACGGAGCTTATAAATTCAAACTGAAGCCGGGCGAAAGCGTCCCTCCTCTGAGATTTGATATACTGGAAGAGGTTGAGAGAAGAATACCCGGTTTTTCTATAGTTTTACATGGCGCTAGCTCTGTAACGGAAGAATATGTCGCGCTTATAAATAAATACGGCGGAAAACTTGAGAATACAGCCGGAGTGCCTGAAGAACAGTTAAGAAAGGCAGCAACCTCCGCGGTATGTAAAGTAAATATTGATTCAGACGGCAGGCTCGCGATGACAGCCAAGATAAGAGAAGTTTTCGCGGTTAACCCGAAAGAATTTGACCCGCGTAAATACCTGGGCCCGGCAAGAGACGAGCTAGTAAAAATGTATAAGCATAAAAATGAGCATGTCGTAGGCTCTGCGGGCAAGGCGTAGTCTACATGGCCAACCTCCGAGGTTACTGCCGGTTATGATGCAAAAAATAGCTCTCATAGCAAGTATTATTTTACCGCTCTGGAACATTCCTCTTATAATAAGGATAATCAAAAGGCGTTCCTCAAAGGATCTAAGTATTTACTGGGCAATAGGCGTATGGATATGCTTCTTAGCCATGTTCCCCTCAGGCATTAAGAGCCAGGATATAGTTTATAGGACTTTTACTATGGTAAACTTTTTCTTTTTCAGTATAGTAGCTGCCTGCACTATTTTCTTCCACAATAAGCCTAATATAAACGAAAAATAAATTTCATATGGTCCTATGAAAATTATACCTATATTTATTCCTCACGCAGGGTGCCCGTACAGGTGCATATACTGCGATCAGTATAAGATATCAGGAGCTCTAAGAAATCCTCGAGTAGATGAAATAAGATCTATTATAGAAAGAAATCTTAAAACAATCCCTCAAAATGAAAGAGTAGAGGTTGCCTTTTTCGGCGGTACGTTTACGCTTTTACCGACAGATCTCCAGAAAAAATATCTCGACGCGGTTTATCCATATATAAAAAATAAAAAAATACAAGGCTTGAGGATGTCTACCCATCCGGAAGCGGTCACTGAAAAATCCATGAAGATGTTTAAAACTAGAGGCGGGCGCCTGGTTGAGCTGGGCGTGCAGTCGCTGGATAAAGAAGTTTTAAAAAAGTCCAACAGAATAGTGGGCCCTGACGCAATTTGGAAAGCGGCGCGGATTATAAAAAAATCAGGCCTTGATTTAGGAGTACAGGTAATGCTCGGCTTGCCTGGCGATACGCTGGAAAAGGCGATAAAAACAGCTGAAAAACTCATAGAGTTAAAACCAAAAACAGCCCGCATCTATCCCGCGGTTGTTTTAAAAGGCACGGCCCTTGGGGAGCTGTTTAAAAAAGGCAAGTATAAGCCCTTATCAATGCAGGATGCGATAGAATGGTCTGCCAGGGTGTGCGGTATCTTTGAAAAAGGAGGCGTCAAGGTAATACGCATAGGCCTTCATCCGTCGCAGGATTTAAATTCAAAAGGAACTATTCTCGCGGGGCCTTATCATCCGGGTTTTGGAGAGATGGCAAGAGCGAGAGAGATGCGCTATAAAATAATAAATATTTTAGGGCCTAAAAAGATATTAAATAGACAAGCTATAAAAATATACGCTCATAAGAGTATGTTTAATTTTATATCAGGGCATAAGGGGGAAGAGAAGAAGTTTTTGGAGAATTATTACGCCGTACCTATCCACCTGTCAGGTGAACCAGTTGGCCAACCTGACAGGTTGGCCAGGTTAAGGATTGAAGATTTAAGGAAGGTTATCGCTGTTATCGATCCCAGGACGCCTCACAAGGCAAAGATAAGATTAAAGAAGATGGGATATTATGTAACAGAAGTACCTCTGCATCCAAGATTGGCAAAATCCGTACGGGGCCACCCCGATATGATGATATTTTCTTACGGCAAAAAGATTATTTATGAGCCGCGTTTAGAAAAGATAGCCGGGCTTTTAAGAGATAACGGCTATGAATGCGTTAAAGGAGAAAGTATTAAGTCCAAGGAATATCCAAATGATGTTATTTACGACGCAGCCAGTATCGGAAAATCCATAATCCGCTATAATGGCAGGGTAGAAAAACATATAGAAACTTTAAAAGCAAAATTTATAAGGGTTAAGCAGGGATACGCGAAATGTTCCGTAGTAGTCGTGGACGATAAACGTATTATTACCTCCGATAAGCACATAAAAGATATTTGGGGCAAAAAAGCTTTGCTTGTAACGCCCGGCAGCATAAATCTTCTAGGCTACAAGACAGGATTTATAGGAGGCGTTTCAGGCAGCCATAATGATAAAGTATTTTTTACAGGCTCGCTGAAGAAGCACCCTGACGGAGCTTTGATGAGAGAATTTATAGAGAAAAGAGGTAAGAAGGTAGTGGAATTATCCGGCGGCAAACTTTACGACGTCGGCACCATCCTATTTTTTGACGCCCTACCGCACCCCTGGGGTGCCACCCCAGGGGTGCGGTAGGTGGAGAGTCAGCACATTACGATTTTTGCGGGTTTAAAGCCGTTGAAGTTCGGTACGGCGCTTGCGCATGAGTAGGCGCCTATATTTTTTACATACACCACATTTCCCACGTCAAGCTCAGGAAGGTCTTCGCTTAAAGAGATAGTATCAAATGAATCGCATGTAGGCCCGGCAATAGTGCTCAGGAATCTCTGTCCGCGCTTGAGGGTTTTAAATTCATACTTACAATGATCAAACACTATTCCTGAAAAATCACCGTAAAGCCCGTCATTAAGATAATAATAATTTTTATTGTTTCTAAAGGTCCTGCCGATGACCTGGGTTATCAGGATTCCGGAAGGCCCTACCAGAAATCTGCCAGGCTCAGCTATGAATTTTACATTTTTGTCAAAAAGTCTTTTTAGTTTTTTTCTTATCTGAGTTGCCATGCGTTCAAATGTAAGGTGGGAGTCTTTTTCAAAATGTTTTATCGGAAACCCGCCGCCAATATCCAGTATGTTTAAGAATAAGCCGGATTGTTTCGCTTCATTGAATATGGCTGAGGCAACCTCAAGCGCCTGCAGGTAATTTTCCGCGTTGGTGCACTGCGAGCCTACATGAAAACTCAATCCTACAGGCTTCAGGCCCATGGACCTCGCTTTTTTAAGGAGAGAAATAGACTGCTCCGGGTCTGCGCCAAATTTCAGAGACAGTTCAACTATGCTCCCTACATTCGCGACTTTTATGCGTATAAGGACTCTGGCGCCTGGGCAGTATTTGGCGATTTTGTAAAGCTCAGGCTCGTTGTCAAAGGTCATCATCTTGACCTTTTTCTTATAAGCGGTTCTTATATCCTCATTGGATTTTATGGTGTTTGCGAATATTACTTTCTCAGGGTTTGCGCCGAGTTCAAGGACCGTATTCATTTCATTTGCGCTTGCCACGTCAAAACCAGCTCCCAGCTCTACGAATTTTTTAATAATCTCCGGATACGGATTCGCTTTTATTGCGTAATAAGGCGTAACCTCAGGAAGGGCGTTACGAAAAGTCTTGAATTGTTTTTCAAGGATATTCTCCTCTATAAGCATAAGAGGGGAGGAATGTTTTTTAAGCATCCTGCGTATCAGATTTTCTGTGCCGCCTGTTTTATTTTTCATGATTTAGAAGTAAGGAATGTCGTGAATTGCCAGATATCCTTAAGTTTTGGTTTTTTAAGGCCCAGCGTTCTGAATGTCTTATCGTGATTCTTAAGAGGCGTCCAGTCAACAGGCTTTGAGACAAAAGGCCCGAGATACGGTTTTGCGATCTTCATTATCTCTTCATGCGGCAGGTCATCCGGCAGGTTAAAGCCTTTGTTGGGATTTTCAATCATCCATGATGCAGCCGCTACTACGGATATGGCGACTTGCAGGGTAGTGGCGTTTTGGTTAGGGACTAGCTTTCTAGCTTCTTTGATGTCCAGCAAGCTTCCTGTCCACCATGAATTAAAGTCATGACCCATCAGTAGCACTCCCAGCCTGTCTTCGCCTTCTATAATTTCATTATTCATTATTCTTTGTTTTTTCTGGAGATTGTAGCGCCTCATCTCAAGTTCGTGCAGAGAATTTATAGCGGCGTCGCATGGGCAGTAAGCGTAATGAACCGTAGGCCTGTAAAGAACCTTTCCTTTGTTGTTCCAGACTGTGAGCCTGTCTGATATTCCGAACGCCTCGCCATGCCTGATGACCATGCCGGTAATCTCGCAATCAGGCACCCAGGATCTCACCCACGTATTTACCCCCATCTTTTCCAGGCAGATCTGGTTTTTAGGGCCCGCTTTATGAAAACATGCTCCTTCCGGAATATTTTTTTCATGCGTTCCCCAGCCCATCTCCGCAGGCGCAATGCCTTCTTCAAAAAATCCTTCAATACTCCATGTGTTTACAAATTCGTCCACCTGCTTCGGCTTGTCGGAAACCTGGGTGTCGCGTTCGCTTATGTGGATGACTTTAACGCCGGAACTTTTAGCTAGCTCCGGATAATATTTATTTCCCAAGGCTTCTTTTAGTATTCCTATGCGTTTATTTTTTTGTTTTCCGGAGATAATCTTTTTAGCTATGTCCTCCAGAGCGATCTTTGTAAAATGAGATACAAGGCCTGGATTCGCTCCGTGGTCTACGATAGCGGTTGCGCCGCTATTGTCGCCCCATTTTTTAATAAGTTCGCGTATTTCCATCTGCCTTACGTAGAGCGTCATGTCGGCAGGGCTGTTATTAACGCCTTTTTTGTAAGGGTCCCATACCTCAACGGACGTGTTTACGTAAAGCACCCGATTGTTTCTGCACCATTGAAGCATAGCGATACAGTCTATGTTCCAGGCCAGGTCTATTATCAGATCTCCGCGGCCTACATATTTCTTCAGAAGGGTGTCGTAGTTTTGAAGCGTGACTCGGTCAATCACGTATTTTACGCCTTTGCTGAGAGAGTCTTTTACGCGCGGCCTGTTGTCCGCAAAATCCATTATGGTGATATTTTTAGGCGGGGCGTCTATAATTTTTAATATAAGCGGTATTGCGCACTGGGATACGGAACCGCATCCGATAACAAGAATTTTTCCTTTGAACTCCACTATTCCTCCCTTTTAGTATAAAATGTACAAACTCATTCTATCAAAAAAAAATTTTTTATCAAATAAAATTTTTACTATGTTTGACATAAGCGCGAAGTTGTTGTAAACTGGATAAAGAAAATTATGATGAAATTTAAAAATAAAGTCCTGATGATAGGGTTTGGTTCAGTCGGAAGATGCGCGCTGCCGGTGCTTTTGAAGCACATAGATATTCCTTATAAAAATATCACAGTTATTGATTTTGCCGATAAGCGCTCGGAGCTGAGCCTCTGGATAAAAAAAGGCGTGAAATATTTTCAGGAGAGAATTACTCCTATAAATATAGCGCGGACTTTGTCCAGGCATCTTTCCCCGGGAGGGCTCCTTGTAGACCTTGCCTGGAACATAGATTCCGTGAGCATGCTTAATTGGTGCCATGATAATAAAGTTTTGTACGTCAATACGTCCGTTGAGGAATGGGACCCGTACGCGAATATAGACAAGAAAACGCCTTTTGAAAAATCTCTTTATTACAAGCAGATGGAAATCTGGAAAACGATTTCCAAATGGAATAACGACCAGAAAGCTACTACGGCTATCCTGGATCACGGCGCAAATCCTGGGCTCATTTCGCATTTTACAAAAAAAGGTATTGTAGATATAGCTTCCAAGGTCCTTAAAGATAAGGCTGTCTCGAAAAAAGATGAAAAAATTATTGAAAGGCTTTTAAAGGAAGATAAATTTCCAGAGCTTAGTATGAAGCTGGGCATAAAGGTTATACATTGCAGCGAGAGGGACACCCAGATTTCAGACAAGCCGAAGCAGGTGGATGAGTTTGTGGGCACCTGGAGCATCGAAGGCCTCAGGGAAGAGGCGATTTCTCCTGCTGAAATCGGATGGGGCACGCATGAGAATGAGCTTCCGGAACTGGCCAATACGCCTGAAGTCGGGCCGAGGAATCAAATATTTCTTTCGCGCATGGGAATGAATACATGGGTAAGATCCTGGGTGCCTTACGGCGAGATCGTAGGCATGGTTATAAGGCATGCGGAGGCGTTTACTATTTCAGACAGGCTTACCGTGTGGAAAAAAGGAAGAGCCGTATACAGGCCTACGGTCCACTACGCTTATATGCCCTCCGATGATACTCTTTCTTCGCTTTATGAATTAAGGTGCAGGAATTATGAATTGCAGCCAAAGATAAGGATTATGAATGACGAGATAATAGGAGGCTCGGACGCTTTGGGAGCCCTGATCATGGGCCACCGTTATAACTCATGGTGGACGGGAAGCGTTCTGAGCATAGACGAATCCAGGCAGCTGGTGCCGCATCAGAACGCCACTACTCTGCAGGTGGCGATAGGCGTTGTGTCGGGAATAATGTGGGCGATAGAAAACCCTGAGCAGGGAGTGCTTGAGCCCGACGAGATTCCTTATGAATATATCCTTGATATCGCAAAGCCGTATCTCGGAAAATTTATCTCGGAGCCTTCGGATTGGACTCCATTCAAAAACTACCAGGTATTTTTCAAAGAAAATCTAAGCACATACCTTGATAAAAAAACCCCCTGGGCCTTCAAAAACTTTCTCTTCAAACCCTAAAAACTTGACAAACGTACAATGTCACTTTTGTAAAGTTTACGCTTGAGATATTTGAGGTTTAAAGGTATATTAATGTAATTATGAATATTATATTAGCGTCTAATTCAAAGAGAAGGCATGAGATACTTGCCTCCTGCGGCATAAGGCATAAAGTGGTGCCGAGCAACGCCGTAGAGTATATGACTATCAGCAAGCTTCCAGAGCAGGTCGCTATGATAAACGCCCGCATAAAAGCGGAAACAGTTTCAAAAAAAATTAAATCCGGATGTGTGATAGGCGCGGATACGGTAGTGCTGCTTGGCAATAAAATAATCGGCAAGCCCAGGAACGCAAGCCACGCGAAAAAGATGCTGAAAGAAATGTCAGGAAAGACCATAGGAGTTTATACAGGCCTTTGCGTAATAGATGTTAAAAAAGAAAACCTGGTTTCAGACTACGAAAGGTCGCTGGTGACCGTGAAAAAGCTCAAGGATAAAGAGATTCCCAAATATTTTAAATTGCTTGGGCCATACGATAAGGCAGGCGGATTTTCAATAGAAGGCGCAGGCTCGTTTATTTTTGATAACATAAAAGGCTCTTATTTTAATGTATTAGGGCTTCCCACGGCTAAATTAAAAGAGATGTTTGAGAAATTAGGCGTCAGTATCTTAAAAGAAATCAGGGCATGATGTTTGACGTAATAGTTATAGGCGCTGGCCCGGCAGGCATGATGGCGGCGGGCCGCTCAGCCGAACAAGGCAATAAAACTCTTCTTCTGGAAAAAACCGACTCCTCCGGCAAAAAACTCCTCTTATCCGGAAATTCAAGATGTAATATCACAAATAGCTGCGAAAGCGTGGAAGACTTCATCAATAATTTTTCCGAATCAGGAAAATTTCTCAGAAACGCTTTCAGCGTATTTTTCAATAAAGAGCTTTTGAGATTTTTCAGGAAAAGAGGGCTTGATTTTAAAGTAGAGCCAAGTGGAAAAATTTTCCCAATTACTGATAAAGCAAGCGACGTTCTTCGTATACTTGTAAAATATATAAAGGATTCAGGTTGCTATATTGTATATAGGAAAGAAGTTTCGGATATAATTAAAAAAGATGATTTTTTTGAAATCACTACAAAAGATAATTCTACGCATAGCGCTAAAAAAGTAATACTCGCCACAGGCGGGCTTTCTTACCCCCAGACAGGCTCCACGGGGTTTGGTTTTCATATCGCAAAAAAATTCGGCCACGCTGTAATAAAGCCAAAGCCAGGGCTCACAGGAATAATATTAAAAAATAATTTTTTAAAAGAATGGCAAGGCGTGTCGTTTGAAGACGCTAAGATCAGCGTTTACGCTGATAACAAACTTATCCATGACGGTAGCGGGGAAATGATATTTACGCATTTCGGGATATCAGGGCCTGTCATGCTTCATATGAGCGCCATAATATATGAAGCCTTGGACTCTGGAAAAAAAGTTTTTCTTTCGATAGATTTTAAGCCGGATGCGAACCATCATGAACTGGAGACGCTTTTTCATGAAGAGTTTAAAAATAACCCCGCCAAAAAGATAAGCAACGCCCTGAAAGAATTTGTGCCAGCGAGGCTTGTAAAAAGAATCCTCGAAGCAGCGCATATGGACCCGGATAAAAAATCAGCCCAGATTTCCAGGGAAGAAAGAAAGGTTCTTCTGGAAAAATTAAAAGGCTTTAGAATGACCGTAGAATCCGTACGGCCTATTCAGGAGGCAATGGTCACATGTGGCGGAGTATCAGTAAAAGAGATAGACCCGAAAACCATGGAATCTAAAATCGTAAAAGGCCTTTATTTCGCCGGAGAAGTCATTGATATAGACGGACGTACAGGCGGATACAATCTTCAGGCAGCTTTTTCAACAGGTTGGGCAGCAGGCGGAAGTTTATCCTGAGTAAGCAAGGCGCGCCCGAAGCATTAATTTGCCAACGTGTGTTTTTTTAATTTTTTAACGGCATCCTTCCCTATAAGCTTTTCAACTATAGCGAAAGCAAACTCCATCGCAGTGGCAGGCCCCTGGCTAGTAATAATATTTCCATCCACCACAACAGCTTTGTTTTTATACCTTGTGTTTTTTCCAAAATCAATCTGGTCTCCCGGATAGCATGTAGCGGTTTTATCGTCCAGAATCCCTATCGGAGCCATGACTACGCTTGGCGCTGCGCATATGCCCGCGATTAAAACGCCCGCGGAATGCATTTTTTTAATAAAAGCATTTACCTCGCTTGAATTGTGAAGATGCAGCGCTCCGGGCATTCCTCCCGGAAGAACTACAACGTCAAAATCAGGCGATAAACCGCCTAATTTTTTATCAGCGGTTATTGTTATTCCATGAGAGCCGATAATGTTTATACCGTCGAGCCCTGCAATAGTAAGCTCTATTCCGGCCCTTCTCAGTATATCAATTACAGTAACCGCCTCTATCTCCTCAAAACCTGTCGCAATTAATATAATAGCTTTTTTCGACATATCCACCTCCAAGTATGTTATAATAAAAAGTATGAAAAAATTCAAGTATATTTACGGCCCTATATATTCTTGGAGGCTTGGAAGGTCTCTTGGCGTGGATCCTTTATCTCAGGCAGATAAGATGTGTACATTTGACTGCTCCTATTGCCAGATAGGCGAAACCAGGCTTTTTAACTCAGGAAGAAAAAAGTTCGTAGCCACTGAAGCCATAGCGAAAGAGATAGCGAGTCTGCCTAAAAGCACAAAAATAGATTATATTACTTTTTCCGGGAATGGAGAACCTACCCTGGCTAAAAATTTAGGTGAGATGATAAAGCGCATCAGAAAAATAAGAAAAGAAAAAATAGCGGTTATTACTAATTCTTCGCTGATCAACAGGAGCGATGTGCAGGACGATCTTTTGCTTGCGGATTTCGTTATCTTAAAATTAGACGCTAACGCTGAAGACCTATTTATAGATGTGAACAAGCCGGATCCAGGCATAAGATTCGGAGATGTTGTAAAAGGCATAAAAAGGTTCAGCGAGATATACAGAGGAAGGCTGGCCTTGCAGATTATGTTTGTTGAAAGAAATAAAGTGTACGCGAAAGAGATAGTCAAGATGGCGAAAAAGCTCGGCATAAAAGAGGTCCAGATAAATACACCCTTAAGGGAATGCGCTGAAAAACCTCTTCCAAAGCCTGAGATGGATGTTATAAGAAGATATTTTAAAGGCATGTCTGTAAATTATGTATATTGGGCCAAGAAAAAAGAGGTAAGGCCTATGGATAAAGAGGACGCTGAGAAAAGGCATGGCAGGGCTAAAAGATAATATTAAAGAGATATTGAACGCCCTTCCGGGCCATGTGGAACTCGTAGCTGCGGCTAAAGGCCGGAGACCCGAAGAGATTCTAGAAGCGATTGATAACGGCGTAAAAATCATCGGTGAAAACTACATTCAGGAAGCTGAAGAAAAATTTAAGGAAATAGGGACAAAAGTCAGATGGCATTTTATAGGGCATCTCCAGAAAAACAAGGTTAAAAAGGCCGTAAAGATTTTTGACATGATAGAAACCGTTGATTCCGGAGAAATAGCTGAAGCAATAAATGCTGCTTCAGCCCAGGCCAATAAAATAATGCCGGTTCTCATAGAAGTCAATTCAGGCCTGGAGGATAACAAATCCGGTGTCCTGCCGCTAAACGTAAAAACCCTCATAAGTGATATCTCCGGATTACGCAATATAAAAGTAATGGGCCTTATGACAATGGGACCTCTTTTAAAAAACCCGGAAGACTACCGAACGTATTTTCAGGAAACTAAAAAACTATTCTACGATATAAAGCTCACCATGGATTTGAAATACCTTTCCATGGGCATGAGCGATTCCTACCAAATTGCCATCCAGGAAGGCGCGAACCTTGTTAGGATAGGCACAGCGATTTTTGGACCAAGAGTTAAATAATATAAAAATTGTAATACTTTTAATGCCAGGTTAAGCGTTAGCTCTGCCTAGCCTAGCAGGTTGAAAGGCCTCTTTGACGCGAGCGGGCATGGTGTCCGGTCACGCAGGCTTCCAGGCGCTGAAATGATTTCGCCGCGGCCTACGGTTTACAGCTAATTTTTTATACCGTAGGTAGTCTTGACGGTATAAAAAATTCGCTGTAATTCCTTGGCCGCTTAGTAGTAAGACCCTGTGATGCCGAAATCTTTCTAAGGCGCCTGGAAGCCTGCGTGACCGGACGAGCGAGCGTCAAAACAGAACAAGATTTCCTCGCCGGGGAAATCTTGTGTCCTTGAAATCTGCTAGGCTAGGCAGAGTTCATATAATTAAAATATAACCTAATATTCAGATAGTACAATAATATAAAAAATTTTATAGACAAATCCACATGATATGCTAAACTGTTATGAGCATATGTTCATAACTAAGGGAGGCTATTTTGAGGCCTAAAAAGACAAGGTGGGTAAAATGCGTTCCGGGGGAGCGATGTTTTAAGCCATTATGCAAGCCCTTAAAAAAATTAGAAGGAGTCTATCTGACTCTTGATGAATTTGAGGCGATAAGGCTCGCTTGCCTCGAAGAGTTAAAACATATTGATGCAGCAAAGCTGATGAATATATCCAGGCCTACTTTTTCCAGAATTTTAACTTTGGCTCACAAAAAGATAGCAGATGGGTTAGTGAATATTAAGGCTATACGTATTGAAGGGGGCTGCTGCAAAGTAGGAGGCAGAAGAAAAACATAGCGCATAGCGCTATATAAAAAGGAGGAGTTTTATGGCAAATAATGAAAGCAATGAGAAAGAGGGCAAGAAGAAATCTTTCTTCGCCAGGTTGTTTGATAAAGTAGATAAAAAAATAGAGGAAAAAGCCAAGTCTAGCCCTTGCTGCTGCAAGAGCTCTGATAAAGGAGATGGTTCGTGCTGCAGCTAGTAATTGACTGGTTGACATATTCTATTTTAAAGCTTAGCCCGGACTCCAGGCTGGGATCCAGCATAAATTTCTTTATCTACGATTCTGTTAAGATTATTCTGCTTCTATATGTCTTGATAGCGGCTATCGGATTCCTGAGGAGCTTTATCTCTCAGCAGAAAATAAAATCCTGGATTATAGGGACAAAGGGCTGGGGCAATTTTTTCGCGTCGCTCTTTGGAGCTGTCACGCCTTTTTGCTCATGCTCATCGATACCGATTTTTATAAGTTTTTTGAGGGCGGGCGTGCCTTTGGGCATAACCTTTTCTTTTCTCATCACGTCCCCTCTGATCAACGAATATCTGGTTGTCCTGATGCTCGGGTTTTTTGGCTGGAAAATTACCCTGGCTTATATAATAAGCGGCATGGCGATAGGGATAGTTTCCGGCGCAGTCCTGGGCAAAATGAAACTGGAGCGATATGTTGAAAAAGATATCCTTGCTGAAAACGCGGAAGAGATATCCGAGATAAAATATAAAGGTATCAGGCAGAGGATTGTTTTCGGGATTCAGGAATCAAATAGTATCGTGCGTAAACTCTGGATATGGGTGTTGATCGGAGTTGGGCTGGGAGCGTTTATCCATAATTATGTTCCGCAGGAAACCATACACGCGATAATCAGTAAAACAGGAATATTCTCTGTGCCCATTGCTACGATTATCGGCGTTCCCATGTACGGAAGCTGCGCCGCGATAGTGCCTATTGCGGTAGTCTTGTTTCAGAAAGGAGTTCCTCTTGGGACTGCCCTGGCGTTTATGATGGCCGTAGCGGCATTAAGCCTCCCTGAAGCGATTATGCTGAGAAGAGCGATGAAGTTAAAATTAATAGCCATATTTTTTGCCATAACAACTCTAGCCATTATTGTCACAGGTTATCTATTTAATGCGCTACAAAATATATTGGGTTAGCGTATAATGAAAATTAAAATTCTAATCATAGCGTTTGTATTATTATGCTCAGGATTTTCTATGGCACAGGATGGCGCCGCGTCGAAGGTGATAGCTTATTATTTTCATGGAGATTTTAGATGTTCAAATTGTTACAAGATAGAGAAGTATTCCAAAGAGGCTGTTGATAAATATTTTTTCAAAGAGCTTGCCTCTGGCGAGCTGGAGTATAAGGTAATAAATTTAGATGAAAGAGGCAATGAGCATTTCGCGGTAGATTATAAGCTTTATACAAAGTCCTTGGTGATTTCCAAGATAACTGGCGGCAGGGAATCGGAGTATAAAAATCTTGAGAAGGTCTGGAACTATTTAGGAGATAAAGAGGCGTTCTATAATTACGTTAAAGAAGAGACGGTAAAATTTTTAAAGGAAAACAAATGACCTTTTTCTTTACAGGTTTTTTATCAGCCCTGTGGCTCGGGGTATTGACTTCTATGAGCCCGTGCCCTCTAGCGACTAATATTGCCGCGATATCTTTTATATCAAAACGTATCACTAGCCCGGCGCTTGTTTTTTTCGCGGGATTAGCTTATACGCTTGGAAGGATGCTTTCCTACGCCATTCTGGGGATACTTATTATCAAGTCTATCCTTGCGATTCCGGAGTCTGCGCAATTTCTTCAGAAGTATGTGGTTAAAGCCATAGGGCCTATTCTGATGTTTACAGGCCTTGTTTTACTAAAGGTAATTAAGCTGAAATTTTCAGGTTTTAAACTTTCCGAGAAACCCCGCAATGCTCTTATTGAAGCAGGCTCTCCAGGCGCGTTTATTCTGGGGGCGCTTTTCGCGCTCGCCTTTTGTCCTATATCTGCGGCGTTATTTTTTGGAAGCCTTATCCCTCTCGCGCTTAGTCATAAAGCGGGTCTTATTTTGCCGCTAGTCTATGGTATTGGTACAGGCTTGCCGGTTTTATTTTTCGCAGTGGCCATAGCGATAGGCGTAAGTTCATTCAATAAATGGTTTTCTAAATTAGCTGTTCTTGAGCTATGCATGCGCATAGTCACAGGAATTATTTTTATTCTAGTAGGACTATATTACAGCGGTATTTATATTATTAAACTTTTTTAGGAAAGGCTGCGCGATGCAGGAAAATGTTGTAAAAAAATTATCATTTTTAGATAGATTTTTGACCCTGTGGATTTTTCTGGCAATGGGTTTTGGAGTGGCAGGAGGTTATTTCTATCCACAGATTGTGAATTTCTGGAATAAGTTCCAGGTAGGCACGACTAATATTCCGATTGCTATTGGCCTGATTTTAATGATGTATCCGCCACTCGCGAAGGTCAAATACGAAGAACTTGGAGATGTTTTTAAAAATGTGAAAGTACTTTTCTTGTCACTTGTTCAAAACTGGATTATTGGGCCTGTTTTGATGTTTATATTGGCTATAGTTTTTCTGCGAGGTTATCCGGAATATATGATAGGACTTATCATAATAGGCCTTGCTAGATGCATTGCCATGGTAATCGTGTGGAATGACCTTGCTGGCGGGGATACAGAATACTGCGCGGGACTCGTGGCATTTAATTCTATCTTCCAGGTTTTGTTTTTTTCAGTATATGCGTGGGTTTTTATCACAATACTACCCTCGTGGCTAGGTTTAAAGGGCGTTATCGTAAATGTAACTATGTCGCAGATAGCGCATAGCGTTTTTATTTATCTGGGGATTCCATTTTTGGCAGGCATTATCAGCCGCTTTAGTCTTATTAAACTTAAAGGCAAGGACTGGTATGAAAAGAAATTTATCCCGGCCATCAGTCCGCTGACGCTTATCGCGCTTTTATTTACTATCGTGGTAATGTTTTCGCTGAAAGGCGAATATATAGTCAGGATTCCCATGGATGTAGTGCGCATCGCTGTGCCGCTTTTGATATATTTTGTAGCGATGTTTCTGGTGTCGTTTTTTATGGGCAGGAAACTTAACGCCGGTTACGCCAAAACCGCGACGCTTTCATTTACAGCCGCGAGCAATAATTTTGAGTTGGCTATAGCTGTGGCAGTAGCTGTATTCGGAATAAATTCCGGCGTTGCATTTGCGGCTGTAATAGGGCCTTTAGTAGAAGTGCCCGTTCTTATAGGGCTAGTTAATGTAGCGCTACATTTTAAAAAAAGGTGGTTCGCGTAAAAAAGATATTATTTCTATGTGCAAGTGATTTTGTGCAAAGTTTTTATTGACAAAGGTATTTTTTTGTTTTATATTATTGGCATATGCCAATAACGGAGACTATTCGATATGTCTAGACCCTGCAGATGCAGAAGAATAAGATGTAAGCCTGACGCAAGTTACTTTAAGCCTCGAGGCATTCCATTGGATATGCTTGAGGAGATAAATCTCGGCTTGGATGAGTTGGAGGCGATCAGGCTTGCGGATTTAGAAGAGTTATACCAGGAAGACGCAGCTAAGAAAATGAACATCTCCCGGCAGACATTTGGAAATATTATTAATTCAGCGCATAAAAAAATAGCGGATGTTCTTTTAAACGCTAAAGCGCTGAAAATAGAAGGCGGAGCCATTGAAAGGGTGGATTAAATGGATAATGCGATAAAGCAGGATAGGAAGCGATTAAAACTATTCAAAAAATATGGCTACGATATACCAAAGGCCAGAGACTTTATTCTTTCTAAGGCCAAACTTGCCAAAGATAGCAGCATGTTAGAAGTCGGCACAGGCAAGGGCCATATGGCAATCGCTTTAGCGAAGAAAGGTTTTGAGTTAATCTCTATTGATTTAGATAGAAAGGCTCAAGATATCGCGAAGATGCACCTTAAGACTATGAAGCTCGGCAAATCAGTAACCCTGAAAATTATGAATGCCGAAAGATTGCGGTATAAGGATAATTATTTCGATTATGTAATTTCTGTTAATTTCATCCATCATGCTAAAAATCCCAGCAGGTGTTTAAAAGAGATGATAAGGCTGACCCAAAATAAGCTTATCATAGCCGATATAAATAAGAGAGGCGAACGTATTATGGAAAAGGTGCATAGGCTGGATGGCCATGACCATGAAATATCAAAAATGTCGTTAAAAGAAATAGAAATATTATTGAAGAAGACTGGCATGAAGGTCAGGGTTTATAGAGATAGTTGTCAAACTGTTTTAATAGCAAGGAAAGGGGTGTTAAAATGAAGATATGTATTCCGACAGAAACTAACCAAGGTAAGGATGCCCAGGTGTATAGTCATTTCGGCAGTGCCCCGTATTTTACTATTTATGATACGGAAAAAGAGACAGTGGAAGCAATTGATAATTCAAACCAGAATCATGCGCACGGAACATGCCATCCAATGAATGCTTTAAATGGCAAGAAAGTTGACGCGGTAGTTTGCGGCGGCATGGGTATGAGAGCAGTCCAGAAGCTAAACGAAAGCGGAATAAAAGCGTATATGGCGCGCCCCGGAACAGTAGAAGATATTGTAAATGAGTTTAAGCAGAATTTGCTCAAAGAAATCACAATAGCGAATGCCTGCTCGCAACACAGTTGCCATTAAAAAGAATAACAAAACGTATTGATCTTTAATAGGCATGCTGTATAATAAAACCAGTTTATTAAAGGCGATGGGGTTCGCCTTATAACCGCCTTAACGGCTGATAACTCCTACACTAATCTTGAGGAGATTTTAGTTATGTTAAGGCTTTTTTTAGTAGCGGCGGGCGGGGCGATCGGGACTGTTTTTCGGTATTCGCTTTCAGGCCTGGATTATAAATTCTCAAACGGCGTTTTTCCTTTCAGCACACTTCTTATTAATCTTACGGGTTCTTTAGTTATAGGTTTTTTATGGGGACTTTTTGAAAGTCTGGCAGTCTCTCCGCATGTCAGGATGTTTATTTTTATAGGCATTCTCGGAGGATTTACCACGTTTTCCACGTTTAGCCTGGAGAATTTTAATCTCTTAAGAGACGGAGAGATTAAAATAGCTCTATGGAACATATTTATTACTAATATCGCTGGGATTATCCTGGTGTTTATCGGTTTTATTTTATCCAGGTATTTAATCAGTATCTTTAAATAGGAGACTAACCATGAGATTACCTGAAGAAGGAATGCTTTTAAGGATTTTCATCGGAGAATCCGATAATTATAAAGGTAAGGCTCTTTACGAGCAGATTGTTTTAAAGGCGCGGGGACTGAATCTCGCGGGCGCTACAGTGACCCGTGGTATTATGGGTTTTGGGGCGGATAGCCGCATGCATACAGCGAAACTCCTGAGGCTTTCCGAAGACCTTCCGGTTGTGATTGAGATTGTGGATACTGAAGAAAATCTTAATAAGTTGTTACCTTTTTTAGACGAGGTTGTGGTTGAAGGCTTGATCACACTGGAAAAGGTCAAGGTTATAAAATACCGCCATAGCTAGTGACTGTCTTGTTTGCCTTGTAAACTCGCCATAATTTGATATAATACCTAATACTATGGATTACGACGTAATTATTATAGGTGGAGGCCCGGCAGGCCTTACCGCTGGTATCTATACTTCAAGAGCGAGGCTCAAGACGCTTCTTATAGAAAGCTTCTCCGTCCCTTGCCAGGCTGTTACTACGGACCATATTGAAAATTATCCTGGGTTTCCTGAGGGCATTAATGGATTTGAGTTAGTAGAGAAGTTTAAGAAGCAGGCTGAGAAGTTCGGGGCAGAATTTATTGTAAGCGAAGTAAAAACCATCAAGGAGAACAACTCGCTCTGGCAGGTAATTACAGAAGATAAGTCTTATATTGCGCGCTCGGTTATTATCGCGAGCGGAGCAAGCCCTAAGAAATTAGATATTCCCGGAGAAGACAAGTTCAGAGGAAGAGGCGTATCGTATTGCGGTACCTGCGACGGCGCGCTTTTTAAAGATAAAGAAGCTGTTGTGGCGGGAGGAGGAGATACCGCGCTCGAAGAAGCGATCTTTCTGACAAGATTTGTAAGAAAGGTTACCGTTGTCCACAGAAGAAACGCGTTGCGCGGGACAAAGATTTTGCAGGAAAGGGCGTTCGCGAATAAGAAAATAGAATTTATATGGGATTCAGTTGTTACGGAGATTAAAGGCGCCAATAAAGTTACAGGCGTTAGGATAAAGAATGTAAAAACCGGCGCTGAGACGGATTTTTCGTGCGACGGCGTTTTTATATTTGTAGGGTATACGCCTAATACAGGCTTTTTGAAAGACGTTCTGTCGATGGACGAAAGCGGTTATATAATCGCGGACGATAACTGCTTGGCTTCAAAGCCGGGCATATTTGCGTGCGGTGACTGCCGTAAAAAGCTGTTAAGGCAGGTAGTAACTGCCTGCGGGGACGGCGCTACAGCGGCATTCAGCTGTCAGCATTATATTGAAAACCAATAAACTTTACAAAACCGTCATTGTCAGAGTGTCAAGTTTATGGGAGGGGATAGATGAAGGTTTGGGCTTGGACTATAGGGAGCGTGGTTGTGATAAGCCTTATATCGCTTATAGGCGTGGTCACGCTTTCGCTTAATAAGACAAAACTTAAAGCAATGCTTTTATTTATGGTGAGTTTTGCGGTGGGCGGGTTGTTCGGCGACGCATTTATTCATCTTCTGCCGCAGTCATTCGAAACTCTTGGCGTAAATCTGAAAACCTCGCTCTATGTGTTGGCAGGTTTTTTCATTTTTTTCATTCTGGAGAAATTTATTCGCTGGAGGCATTGTCACGTACCTACTTCCAAGGAACATATCCATCCTGTAGCTATGCTGAATATTGTAGGGGATGGCGTGCATAATATGCTGGACGGAATGATAGTGGCTGCGAGCTTCGCGGTATCTGTTCCTATAGGCGTCGCGACCACTCTCGCTGTAATACTTCATGAGATACCCCAGGAAATAGGCGACTTCGGCATACTTATTTATAGCGGTATGTCTGTGAAAAAAGCCCTTTTCTTCAATTTTATTTCAGCTCTTACAGCTGTGGTAGGCGCGGTAATAGCCCTTATTTTGGAATCCAGGATAAGAGGTTTCTCAACTTATTTACTGCCGATTACAGCAGGCGGGTTTTTGTATATAGGAGGGTCTGATTTGATACCTGAACTTCACAAGGAAGACCACGTAAAGATCTCCACGTCTTTATTGCAGCTTGTTTCTATTATGCTCGGGATCGGGGTAATGGCTTTATTGGTTTTTGTTGAATAACAAAAAGGGGATGCAAGATGAAGAAAATAATGTTTATGCTTCTGGCAGCAGTGGTTTGTATGTCTTTTTTATCCGTGTCTTTTGCGGGGAACATGGGTGATTTCAAGGGAGACAAAAAAGGCATGGGATGCCCAATGTGTCATATGAACAAGGGTATGATGATGGATGGGAAAAAGCTGGTCGCGACTCAGGACGGCGGAGTGGTGCTGATGATGTGCAATAAGCTTATAAAATATGACGCGGGTATGAATGTGGTAAAAGAAGTTGAGATAAAGATGGACATGGAAGCGATGAAAAAATCAATGGAAGAAATGAAAAAGAATTGCCCGATGTGCAGCCAAAAATGTGATAAGGACGCAAAGAGATAGGTGATAACATGCCTCATAAGGCAGTAGCTTTATTGATATTCGTTGCCTGTTACACCCTTTTTATATTTTTGCCGAAAAAGAGGACTATTGTAGCGGTTCTTGGCGCTATATTACTTATTCTTTTGCAGTCGCTTTCCTTGAAGCAGGCTTTTTATGCGATAAACTGGAACGTGATGGGGATATTTGTGGGCACGCTGGTGGTGGCGGACATATTCATGGAAAGCAGGGTGCCCGCATATATCGCCGAGATAATAGTTGATAAGGCGAAAAATACAGCTTGGTCAATATTATTGATATGCGCTTTGACAGGGTTTATCTCGGCGTTTGTGGAAAATGTAGCTGCTGTTCTGATAGTTGCGCCTATCGCGTTATCCCTCGCAAAAAAATTAAAGATAAGCCCGGTGAGCATGATGATAGGTATAGCTATCTCAAGCAATCTCCAGGGCACAGCTACCCTGATAGGCGATCCGCCCAGCATGCTTCTGGGAGGTTTTGCGAAAATGAACTTTATGGATTTTTTCTTCTATAAAGGCAGGCCCAGCATATTTTTTGCTGTTGAGCTGGGAGCAATTGCATCATTTTTTGTTTTATATCATATATTCAAAGGCCATAAGGAAAAGGCGCAGATAGTGCCTGTTGAAAAAGTGAAATCATGGGTGCCTACTATTCTTTTGGTAAGCCTTATAATTTTATTGGCTGTGTCCTCGTTTTTCGATACGGGTTTTTCATACATGGCAGGCATAATCTGCACGGTATTTGGCATTATCTCCATGGCTTGGAAAAAATTAATAAATAAGGTCCCCATCGTATATGGCATAAAATCTTTGGACTGGGAAACAACGTTTTTCCTCATGGCAGTATTTATCTTGGTAGGTAGTATAACAATAACAGGCTGGATCGAAATGATCTCGAATTCTCTTTCAGGGCTTGTGGGCAGCAATATATTTTTAGGATACACCCTGCTGGTTTTTATAGCGATGTTTCTGTCCGCATTTATAGATAATGTGCCTTTTCTGGCAGCTATGCTTCCGGTAGCAATTTCAATGACAACTCAGCTTAATATACACCCTTCCTTATTTTTATTCGGCCTTCTTATAGGCGCAAGCCTAGGCGGGAATATTACGCCCATAGGGGCATCCGCGAATATTGTCGCATGCGGGCTATTAAAAAAGGAGGGTTATGAAGTCAGGTTTAAAGAGTTCGTAAAAATAGGTCTCCCGTTTACGCTCGTAGCAGTAATCACAAGTTACCTATTTATCTGGTTTGTATGGAAATAACAAAAGTATCTCGGGATTAGACTATTCAAATAGTACAATTGAATTATAGTTACGCGTTGACAGCGCGCCTTTTTTTCTATATAATTTATGCTTCATATTTAAAGAATTGTATAAAACCTGGGAGGTGTGAATAAAAATGAAGATTCATAAACTTACACATGCGAATATGAAGCCATATGGCTATATCATAGATAAAGGATGCGTAAAAGATGACGGCAAAGGTAATAAATTTGGCATACTCTTAAAAGTAAAGTCAGATGGATGGAGGATAGGATATCTTATTGTACGCAGTAGAACTATAGCGCGCGTGGAATACCATGACAGCATGGAGACTTTTGAGCCTGTAAGCGGCAAAGTCATTATAGCGCTTGCCACTTATAAAAATCCTGAAAAATTAAAGGTATTTTTACTCGATAAGCCGGTAGTTTTAAAAAAGTTTATATGGCATGACGTGGCGGCTGTATCTAAAAGAGCAGAGCTTAAAATTTTTGAGAACAAAGAGGTTGACGGCGGTTACCATTATTTAAAGAATATAGTTAAATCGTAAGGCCATAAAAATATCATAACTATATTATTCAAACGCGCTCTCAGGATGCATAGCAACTCTACACTTTGACAAAGATATGGTGTGAAGTTGCTATATTTTTTAAAGCAAGTTTTTTTGTATAAGTGATATAATAAATAAAAAACAAGGAGGGGGTAATGAATATCTTTTATGCGGCACTTATAGTAGCTGTGTTTATATTTTTTTCCGGCATCAGGATAGTAAGGCCTACTCACAGAGGCTTGATCGAAAGGCTTGGTAAGTATAACCGGTTTGCAAACGCGGGGTTTAACTGGGTTATACCCATGATTGAAATTGTATACATGGTAAATGTAACGGAGCAGATGGTTGACGCCGAGCCACAGGAGATCATCACCAATGACAACCTTAACGCCCGCGTGGACGCCCAGGTTTATTTCAAGGTCAAAGCGGATGAGGGGAACGTTAAAAACTCCCTGTACAGCGTTAATAATTATAAGTGGCAGATCGTGAATCTGGCCAGAACCACCCTCAGGAATATTATAGGCACGCTTACTCTTAAATCCGCCAACAGCGAAAGAGGCAAGATCAATTCGGAACTGCATAAAACGCTGTGCGATGAGACGGGAAGCTGGGGCATTGAGATTGTGAGGACGGAGCTAAAAGAAATAGATCCGCCTAAAGACGTCCAGGAGACGATGAATAAGGTAGTGAAAGCGGAGAATGAAAAAATAGCCGCGATAGATTTTGCTACGGCTGCAGAGACGTTCGCCGATGGCGCGAGAAGAGCTGAGATTAAAAAAGCGGAAGGCGTAAGGCAGGCCAAGATTCTGGAGGCTCAGGGCGAGGCGGAAGCAATAATGCTCGTAAACGAGGCGGCTGAAAAATTTTTCGTAGGCAATGCGCAGGTCTTAAGGAAGCTTCAGGCAGTTGAAAACGCCCTTATGCATAATTCAAAGATAGTCGTTCCTTCTAACGCCCAGCTAATTAATATGGTAGGAGAAATGGCAGGCGTGATACCTATAGAAAAAGAGAAGAAACAGTAGGCTTTTATGAAAATCCTTATAACATATTATTCTTATAGTGGGATCACTGCAAAGGTGGTCAATATATTTAAAGAGGCCTTGCAGGAAAAAGGAGATGTGGAAATACAGAGGCTGAAGCCGAAACAGGAACTGACGTCATTTGTCAGCCAGTGCATGGCCGCGAGGTCTGGAAAAAGATGCGAGTTGGAAGGCAGCGTATTGTTTAACGTAGGCGCGTATGACGTTATAATTATAGGGCTGCCCGTGTGGGCGTTTGCGCCTCCGCCCGCTATCAACACATACTTGGATAATATTTTGGGTTTGGAAGGCAAAAAAGTTATCACGCTTATTACTTCAGGCAGCGGAGTAGGGGTAAATACATGCTTCAGAACGCTCCGGAATATCCTGCAGAATAAATGCGCGGTAGACATAAAAGAAATTAATATACCGAACGCAAAAATGGTGGAAACGGATTTTATTGTCTCCGCGATAGAGAAAGCGATCTAAATTAAAAATAAAACGTCACAATAAACTTGACACTCTGACAATGTCGGTTTTGTAAACTTTATTTTACCAAAGTCGGCATAAAAGAGGGGCGGTATGAAAATAGTTAGATCAATGATATTAGCTGTATTGCTTATCGGAATGGCTGCGCTGGGTTATCCTGAAGATAATCCTACGCTCAAAGTGATACATAGCCGCAAAAGCGTAAGGCATTATATAGACCGCAAAGCCACGAGAGAAGATTTGTTGACGCTTGTCAAAGCAGGCATGGCTGCGCCTACCGCTGTGGATAGAAGGCCATGGGCTTTTGTGATAGTTACTGATAAAGCCAAATTGGAAGAACTTGAGGCAGGGCTGCCTCACACAAAGATGCTTACTAAAGCAGGGGCCGGAATCATAGTGTGCGGAGTTTTGGAAAAAGCCCTTCCTGGAGCAGGAAAAGAATTCTGGGTACAGGATTGCTCAGCAGCTACGGAGAATATACTTCTCGCAGCTGAATCCATGGGCCTGGGAGCGGTATGGACAGCGGCTTATCCTTCCCAAGAAAGAATAGATTCTATAAGAAAAGTCCTGGGGATACCTGAAAACATAGTCCCTTTGAACGTAATCCCGGTAGGCTATCCCGTAGGGGATGAAAACCCAAAGGATAAATTTGATTTGAAAAATGTACACTGGGAAAAATGGTAAAATTCCTCATAAACCCCTGCCAAACTTGATTAAATAGAAAAATATGGTATATTTTATGCAGCTTTTATGAGTATAACTAAAACGAATAAAACCATAGCTATAGTTATTTTACTTACCGCCGCGTGTTTGTACGCTTATATAGGTATCCCGGCTACAGCTGCTGAGCCTGCGCCAAAGGCATCTAACATAGAAAAATTTCTGTCCGGAGAAGCTCTCCCGGGAGAAGCGTATATAATCATAGATAAACTCCAGAATGAGATTAAGAAAAATCCTGTAAATAACGCTAATTACGCCGCGATCGCTTTTTTTTATGATTATCTGGGGGCATACGGCAAGGCGTTGGAAGCGATAAGGTCTGAATTAAAATACACCCCTGAGAAAAGCGAATGGGATATAATTTATGGGAACTTCGCCAGAGAATGCCTTAATCTAAACAGGCTAGGCGATGTCAGGAAGCCCGCCCTTAAGTCATTAAAATTTAATTTCAAAAATATTGCCAGCCGCATGCTTTTATTAAAATATTATATTTTAAAAGGCCGATATAAAGAAGCAGGCCTTGAGCTTAAGATATTGAGCAGGCTTGATAAAGAGACGGATTTTTATTATGAGATCTACGCCTATTGTTTTGACAGGATTAAAAATGGAAATGACATAATAGAGCTTTTTAAAGAATTTGTAAGGGCCAATCCCGACAGCTATTTAGCTCATAGAATACTGGGGACAGCCATAAGAGATTTTTCTTATGACGATATGGAAAAAAATCTGCCTATAATGATGGAATCTTTCAATAAGGCCTTGGAGCTAAATCCTAAGTACATCCCTATTTATATATCTATATCCAATACTTATATGCATCTTGGGTTAAAAACCAATAATAAGTCCTATCTTAAGGAATCCCTAAACCAGATTAATAAGGCGCATAAGCTGGACCAGAAGAATCTGAAATTAGCGTATTGCGCCGGTTATATATTTTTAGCTATGGATGAATATGATAAAGGGATAGAAAGACTTGAGTACGTGTTTAACCGCGGCTTCAACGATCAGGATACGTCTGAACTTTTGGCAGCGGCTTATAATAACAAGGCGTATTCATATTACGAGACAGGCAAAAATATTAAAGAAGGATTGAAGATAATTGACAAGGCTATTATGCTGGATCCCAACAATGGCATGATCCTGAGCACAAAAGCGGAGCTTTTATATAAAGCCAAGAGGTTTAAAGAGGCTTATGAGTACATTCAAATGGCTATTAAGTTAAAGCCGGACGAGCCCGGGATGAAACAGGATTTAGCAAACATAGAAAAAGCCATGAAAGGCAAGTGAAAGGAAGCTATATGAAAATAGGGGGCAAGGCGGTAACTGTTTTTAAGATAAGAAATCGCAAGGGGTACGCCGCAATATGCTGCAATAATATCACAGAAGGCAGGTCTTCCCAGGAAGCTTGCGCCAGGATGGAAAAAGCTCTAAGGAGAAAGCCTAAAAAATAATTATTGACAAAAACAAGAAAGATGTTATACTATTTACAATTAGTAAGTAGTAGTAAATAAGTGGTTAAGAAGTCTGGAACCGTAAGGTAAAGAGTGTTAACCTTACGGTGTTTTTGTTTCTGCCATTATTTGCTATAATCTTAAAGAAAGGGGGTAGTGAATAATGGCGCGAGGAAAAGTAAAATGGTTCAATAACCAGAAAGGTTATGGATTTATTACGCCTGAGAACGGTAAGGATGTATTCGTACATCATAGCGTTATACAGGGAGACGGTTATAAGTCTTTAGAAGAAGGCCAGGAAGTGGAATTTGACATACAGAATGGTCCTAAGGGCGAACAAGCCACAAATGTAGTAAAGGTATAACTGAGCGGAAAACTAGTTTGCCAATGAGGCCCGTTATCGCAAGATACGGGTCTCATTTTTTTTGACAAAAATTTAATGTTGCCTTTAAGGTACTAAAATGGCATCATATAGCTATATTACATAATCTTGACATTGTAACAATGTCAGTTTTGTAAAGTTTATGCCAACATCTTGACATTTGTGACATTGTTAGAGTGTCAAGTTTATTGAGAAGAGGAGAGAAGATGGAAAACAAAAATGCGGTGAACGTAAAAGGAAATCCGGTAACGCTTGTAGGAGAGGAGATAAAAGCCGGCCAGAAAGCCGGGGATTTTAAGGTCCTGAATACCGATCTCGGAGAGGTCTTGCTTTCGAGCTTTAAAAATAAGATAAAATTGATCGCCTCGGTGCCTTCGCTGGATACGCCGGTATGCGATCTTGAAATAAAAAGGTTTAACGATGAGGCGTCTAAACTTTCAAAGGATCTTGTGATTATGTTTATCTCAATGGACCTGCCTTTTGCGCAGAAAAGGTTCTGCCAGGCAAATGATATAAAGATAGTAAAGACCTTTTCGGATCATAGAGACGCTGATTTTGGACAGAAGTTCGGGGTTTTGATAAAAGAGCTCAGGCTGTTGGCCAGGGCTATATTTATAATTGATAAAAATGACGTCATAAAATATGTTCAAGTTGTGCCGGAACTAACCTCTCCGCCTGATTACGATCAAGCGCTGTTGGCGTTGAAAAAAATCGTAGAAGATAAATAGTCCCTTTTTGTTTCACAAAATTTGGGAGGCGCATGATGAAAAAATACAGATGTCTTGTTTGCGGTTATGTGTATGACCCAGTGGATAACGGCAATATCGCGTTTGAGAGTTTGCCGGATGATTGGACATGCCCTGAGTGCGGGGTCGGGAAAGATCAATTTGAGGCATTGTAATTTAACGAGGAGGATTTATGGCAGAGTTAAAGGATTTATTGCAGTCCGCTGATTGGAAAAAGGAAAAGCACGCGCCTGTTATTGAAGCGGCTGAAAAGATAAAAAAGGGAGAAGAGCTTTCTGTTAAAGTAAGTGTTGGAAAAGAGATCGCCCACCCTAACGCCACGGCTCATCATATACGCTGGATAGAAGTTTACTTCCTTCCCTTAGGAGAGAAATTTCCGTATCAGGTAGGGAGATTTGAGTTTACTTCACACGGGGAATCAGGCAAGGGCCCTGACACAAGCACTGTTTATACATCTCCCGAAGTAAATTTGAAATTTAAAACAGAAACTTCGGGCGCGATCCTGGCTTCCTCTTATTGCAATATACATGGCCTGTGGCAAAGTTCTAAAGACATAACAGTAGAATAGCCGGGTTTATGGACAACTTTTCAATCCTTATTGCGGGAAAAGCCGGAGACGGCATTGATAAATCAAGCCTTATTATCGGCCATATTTTTAGCCAGCTGGGTTACCGCGTTTACATTTATCGGGATTACCCTTCTATAATAAGAGGCGGCCATACCTTTTCTATTATAAGGTGTACGCATGATAAAATAGCCGCTCATTCGGATAAGGTAGACATACTCCTTGCCTTAAATCAGGATAGTATTGATTTCCACAAGACAAGGCTAAGTTCCAAATCTCTTATTATTTACGACCTAACGTCAGTCAAATCAGATGAAGGACTGGGAATTCCTATAGGCATTATAATAAAAGAGGCTGGGGCGCTTGAACTAATGCGCAATTCCTGCATTATCGGAGCGATGTGTAAGGCTTTAGATATAGAAATGGATGTGTTGGAAAAGGTTTTTAGAAAAAATATAGCTAGGGAAATAGAACTAAATCTGAATGTGGCGTTTCGCGGATTTAGCGAAGCTAAAGAATTCGCTAAAGTAGAAAAATTAAAACAAAAACTCCTGCCTCTGGTTACAGGAAGCGAAGCAATAGGGCTTGGGCTTATAAAAGGAGGGCTTAAGACGTATCTTTCATATCCCATGACGCCTTCTTCCGGGGTGCTGCATTTTCTGGCAGAAGTCGCGGAAGATTTTTCCTTAAAGGTAATCCATCCTGAAAATGAAATAGCAGTTATGCTTATGGCAGCAGGTTTTTCATATACGGGAGACAGAGTGGCTGTGGGTACATCAGGAGGCGGATTTTGCCTGATGACAGAAGGGTTGAGCTTGAGCGGAATGGCGGAATTGCCCATAGCTATTGTGTTAGGCCAGAGGCCGGGCCCGAGCACAGGTCTTCCGACTCATACCGGACAAACAGAATTAAATTTTGCTCTAAGCGCTGGACAGGGAGAATTTACGCGTTTTATAGCAGCTCCCGGAGACGCGGAAGAAGCTTATTACTGGTCAGCCATGTCTATGAATTTTGCGTGGAAATATCAGATACCCGCGATTATCCTGTGCGATAAGACCTTAAACGAAGGAACTTATAGTTTTGACGTAGATTCCGTAGAAATAATAAATCCGCCGGAAACTTTTTTATGGGGCCAAAAATCCGACTATAAGAGGTATCAGAATATGGAAAACGGCGTTTCGCCTCTGAGTTTTCCTTCAGACAAAAACATTGCTGTAAAAGTCAATAGCTATGAGCACGATGAATCCGGTATAACTACGGAAGATAAGGATTTAACCGTAATGATGCAGGATAAAAGGCTCCGCAAAGAAAAATATCTCCTGAAAGACCTCGAGCAATATGAAACCGTAAAAACCTATGGCAAGAAAGACGCTTCGACCGCCCTTTTATTCTGGGGCTCCAACAAGGGCCCGTGCGTAGAGGTTGGAACGAAACTTGGCTTAAGGGTTGTACAGCCGGTTGTATTTTCGCCGTTTCCTTTAAAACAGTTTAAAGAAGCGCTCAGAGGCGTTAAGAAAATAATATGCGTTGAAAATAACGCTACGGGCCAACTGGCGGATTTTCTGAAGCGTTATGATATAAATGTAGACCAGAGGGTGCTGAAATACGACGGCAGGCCGTTTACCATTAACGAGTTGGAGCAAAAATTATAGCAGGGGCCAGCGGAATGGAAAATGTTAATTTAGCTACATATGCGAAGAATACATGGTGTCTTGGATGCGGGAATTTTGCCATCTTGAATTCTATTAAGGCGGTACTTGGCGTATTGATAGAAGAAGGTTTTCCAAAAGAAAAGATAGTGATAGTCTCCGGCATAGGCTGTCACGCCAAGATTGCCGATTATCTTAACGTGAACAGTTTTTATTCCCTGCACGGAAGGGTCGTGCCTGTGTGCGAGGCGATAAAACTCGCAAATCCTGAACTTAAGGTGATAGGTTTTGCGGGAGACGGCGATACTTACGGAGAAGGGCTGGAGCATTTGATATTCGCGGCAAAAAGAAACGTCGATATAAATATAATAATTCATAATAACCGCGTTTACGGCCTTACTACAGGGCAGTATACGCCTACTTCGCCTTTAGGTTTCAAAGGCCGGTCTACTCCCGGAGGCACAAAAGAGCAGCCACTAAATCCGCTGGAACTAATGATGGCCAGCCACGCGAGTTTTATTGCAAGAGGCTATACCCATGGCATAGAGCTCCTCAAAAAGATATTAAAGGAAGCTCTGCTGCATAAAGGCTTCAGCCTGGTGGATGTCTTACAGGTGTGCGTGACATTTTTTAATATGTACGATTACTACAATAGCAGGGTTTATGAATTAAAAGATTATGACGCCGGAAATTACGACGAGGCCTTGAAAAAAATAAAAGAATGGGATTATGATTCTAATTCCAGGATACCACTCGGCGTATTTTATAAGAAAGAAAAGCCTGTATTTGAATACGCGCTTAACAATAAGAAGACGGACATAGACGCAAAGATAAAGGAGCTGTTGAATGATTACGCCTGATGTGGTGCAATTTTTCCATAACCAGCGTTTTACGATAATATCCACCATAGATGAAAAAGGATGTCCTCATGCTTCCTGTAAAGGCATAGTGGATATAAATAAAAACGGCAGGATTTATCTTTTAGATCTTTATATGACTGAGACTTATAAAAATTTGAAAAGAAACCCTCATATAAGTATAACCGCGGTCGATGAGCATAAGTTCAAAGGATATTGCCTTAAGGGCAAGGCTAAAATTGTGCCGAAAGATAAAGTCGCGAAGCGCATTTTGAAATTATGGGAAGACAAGATCACAGCCAGGATTTCACACCGGTTGTTAAAAAATATACATGGCGAAAAAGGCCACACGGCGCATCCTGAGGCGCTTTTGCCAGGGCCCGCATATTTGATCGCAGTAGATATCCACAAGGTTGTAGATCTGATACCGCTTCATATAAAAAGAAGAGTAAAGCCGTGATTCTGGCCCCATCATTATAGGAGCTGGCATATAACTTATGAATATAAAATCAATCAAAGTTCAGCTTAGTATTTTTCTGATGTTATTTGCGTTATATGCGTCTTTTATTGGGAAAGACGCGTTATTTTTATTAAGCCTTGGTATCAGTCTTATTGCCGCGATAGGTACAGATACTTTTATTACATACCTGAAGACGAGAAAAATTGTTATAACTGAAAGCTCGGTTGTCTCAGGCTTGATAATAGGTTATGTATTATCAAGTAGTCAGACATGGTGGATAGTAGTGCTTGCTTCTGCATTGGCTATCGCATCTAAGCACCTGATCAGGCTTAATGCAAGACGTATATTCAATCCAGCCGGATTCGGGGTTTTAGCGGCAACGTTTCTGTTGGGCGCGATTACAGAATGGAAAGGCGCTTTTATATGGTATCTGATTATACCTTTTGGCGTTTATTTTTCTTTTAAAATCAGGAAACTGGAGCTTGTCGCGGGTTATTTTATAGTTTCTTTTATCTTATTCGGGAGCCAGGCTATTATTAATAAAGTGAATATAACGGATATATTCGGATATTTGAATTATTTTTTTATTTTTATAATGCTTATCGAGCCGATGACGACGCCTATAACACATTATGGCAAGATAATATTCGGTTCAGGCGCAGGCGCTTTGATTTTTGTTTTATATCTACTGGGTATTAAGGAAGCTGAAATAGTGTCCTTACTGTGTTTTAATTTATTAACGCCGTTATTAAACAAGAGGGGGAGAAAATGAAAAAAATAATTATATTTTTAATTTTAAGTTTTTTTATCTGTTCTGTAGCGTACGCTCATCCGCCATCAGATATAAAAATAATCTATGATTCCGGAACCAAGACTCTAAAGACGGTTATTATGCATAATGTAAGCGATGTCAAAAAACATTTCATTAATAAGGTCGACATAGGCCTTAATGGAAAAGAAATAATAAGCCACGCTATAAGCCAGCAAGATAATAATGCGAGCCAGACAGTCAGCTATCTGATACCTGATGCAAAATCCGGAGATGCGTTGTCTGTGGAAGGATATTGCAGCTTGAGCGGCAGCCTGACAAAAGAAATCAAAGTGTCTGAATGATAAAAGAGGCGCTGCTTCCTCATAAAATAGCGTATTCTAATACAAGGAGAGTTGTATGAAACTTTTGCATATTGTCGCCACACCCAGAGAAGACGAGTCAAGGACGCTCAAGGTTACGGATGCCTTTTTTGAAGGGCTGGAAAAGAATGCTCCTGATTGCAGAGTGGATACATTGGATGTTACAAAAGTAAAGCTCCCGGCTCTTACGGTCCAGGCAGTAAACGGAAAATATGTATTGCTCGGAGGCAAGGACCTGCCAGATGATTTAAAGCCAGCCTGGGAAGATATTATAAAACACATAGAGAGATTTCTTTCAGCGGATGGCTATGTTATAAGCGCCCCTATGTGGAATTTCAGCATTCCTTATTATTTAAAACATTATATAGACATAATACTTCAGCCCAAATATCTTTTCAGGTATACAGAAAAGGGGCCTGAAGGGCTTGTAAAGAATAAAAAGATGGTGGTCATCACAAGCCGCGGCGGAGACTATTCTCCTGAAAGTCCCAGCCATGCTTATGATTTTCAAGAGCCGTATATTAAGGCTATCTTCGCCCTTGCAGGCATAATAGACATTACCTTTATAAACGCCCAGCCTATGGACGCTCTTGGCATGGATGTACAGAAAGAAAAGATAAAATCTTCGCGGGAAATCGCCAGAAATCTTGGAGAAAAGTTTTTCCTTGACAAATCTTTTAAATGATACTAAGATAGTATCAATTGAAAGGGCGAGTGTATGAGGTTTATAACCAGAGATACGGATTACGCGTTAAGGGCCCTGATATTTATGTCCAGGGCGTTAAGGCGGGGTAATAAAAAAATAGTGACCGTGGAGGACATAGTAGCCGGAGAGAAACTTCCAAAGGTATTTTTGAGGAGGATATTGCAGAAACTTGCGGAGAAGAAAATGTTGTCTTCGTATAGAGGGAAAAAAGGAGGATTTTCTTTTTTAGAGGCCCCTGAAAAAATCAGCCTGGCTGATGTAATTGTAATCTTCCAGGGAGAAATAGATTTAACAAACTGTTTTCTTAAAGGGAAGATGTGTCCCGGCAGAAAGATTTGCAATGTAAGGAAAAAGATAAAAGCTATAAGTTTAAATGTTATAAAAGAAATGAATGGGATAACAATAGAAGAGTTATCTAAATAGGCGGGACAAATGGCAAAGCGAAAGATTGTTAGCATAGATGAAGAAAAATGCACGGGATGCGGAGAGTGCGCGCCGAATTGCGCGGAAGGAGCGCTTCAGATAATAAATGGTAAGGCTAAACTGGTAAAAGATATTTACTGCGATGGTTTAGGAGCCTGCCTCGGCCATTGCCCAGAAGGCGCGATTACTATTGAAGAAAGAGACGTAAACTCGTTTGACGAAGAAGCCGTTAAAAAACATCTGGAAGAGATTAAAAAGAAAGAAGCGGAGAAGCTGCCGTGTGGGTGCCCCGGAACTCAGGTAAAATCGCTTAACCCAAAAAGAGCCAGTGGCGCAGAGTGCAAGGTAAAGGGAGAAAAAAGAAACTCTGAGCTTATCAACTGGCCGGTGCAGCTGAAGCTTGTGCCTGTGGACGCCCCTTATCTAAAAAACTCTGATTTATTAATAGCCGCGGATTGCGTGGCGTTTTCATATCCTGATTTCCATCAGGACCTGTTAAAAGGCAAGCCCCTTATAATAGGTTGTCCGAAACTTGACGAAGGAGATTTGTACATAGAAAAACTTTCTGGAATTTTTAAGAACAACAATCTGAAAAGCGTAACAGTGGCGCATATGGAAGTGCCGTGCTGTTTTGGATTAAACCATATAGTCAGCGAAGCGATGAGACTCTCAGGCAAGAAGATACCTTTAAAGGAAATCACTATAGGGATTCAAGGAGAGGTAAAGTGAGTTTTTTTGACGGTTGTCCCGGCTCTAAAAGGGTCAAGGAGCCTTTTCCTGAGAATATAAAATGCGCATGCGGCAAAGAAATAGAGATCTGGTCTGATGAAGCGGAAACAATATGCCCTTATTGTAAAAGAAACGTAACCAGATGTTTACCTGGTTCTTGCCTGGATTGGTGCAAGATGGCAAAAGAATGCGTAGGGCCGGAGAAATACGAAAAATACAAAAAGCATAAATAGTGAGGTCTCTCGCCGTTAGATACAAAAGACTAGGGCGACTCGGGATCAAATTTTGTTTTGCAAAATTTGAGAGGTAAAAATGTTTTGTTATCAATGCGAACAGACAGCAGGCGGAACAGGATGTACAAAAGTTGGAGTATGCGGAAAGAATGAAGACGTACAGAGCCTTCAGGATACGTTGTTATTCGGGCTGAAAGGCATAGCCGCGTATGCGTATCACGCGAGGGAATTAGGGGCCATAGATAAAGATGTGGACGCTTTTATGCATGAGGCGTTATTCAAGACAGTTACAAACGTGAGTTTTGATATTAATCAATATATCGAGCTTGCCTTAAAGTGCGGAGCTATTAATATAAAGGTAATGGAGCTTTTAGATAAAGCTCATACGGAAAAATTTGGAAATCCGACGCCTAGTGAAGTTGAGACTGGGACGAGGAAGGGCCCCGGCATACTTATTACAGGCCATGATCTTCTGGACCTGTATGAACTATTGAAACAGACGGAAGGAACAGGCGTTAATGTGTATACGCACGGCGAAATGCTTCCCGCTCATGGGTATCCAGAGCTTAAGAAATTCAAGCATCTGGCTGGCAACTACGGCGGAGCGTGGCAGGAGCAGAAAAAAGAATTTAAGGAATTTCCAGGCGCTATCCTGGCCACTACGAACTGCATTCTTATTCCTCCGGAAAACACTTACCTGGACAGGTTATTTACAATAGGGATTACCGGCGTTCCCGGGTCAAAGCGAATAGAAAGCAGAAAGGATTTTAGCGAGTTGATAAAAAAGGCAAAAACCCTGCCTATCTTACAGGATTCTCCTTCTAAGAAGATAATGACAGGGTTCCATCATACAGCGGTCCTAGGCCTGGCGGATAAAATCATAGAGGCGGTGAAATCCGGCAAGATAAAGCGTTTCTTTTTAATAGGTGGATGCGATGGCGCGAAATCAGGCAGAAATTATTACACTGAGCTTGCGGAGATGGTGCCGAAAGATTGCGTAATCTTGACGCTCGCCTGCGGTAAGTACCGCTTCAATAAAATGGATTTCGGAGACATAGACGGCATACCAAGGCTTATAGACGTGGGCCAGTGCAATAACGCATATTCCGCGATAAAGATCGCAGAGGCTTTGGCAGGAGCGTTTAAAACAGATGTTAATGGCTTACCATTGACGCTGGTCTTATCCTGGTTTGAGCAGAAAGCAGTTGCGATTCTTTTGAGTTTGTTGTATCTTAATATTAAAGGTATGTATATAGGGCCGACAGCGCCTGCATTTTTGTCAAAGAATGTGTTCAGCCTGCTGCAGGATAAATTTGACCTGAGATTGGTCACTAACCCAAAAGACGATCTTGAAAAAGTATTGAAAACTTGAGGCGGTTAAAATGGATACGAATGTTCTGCGTAATATAGGTTATGGGATGTATGTGGTGAGTTCAAATAAGGGAAATTTGCTGAATGGTCAGATAGCGAACACTCTTTTTCAAATAACAAATGAACCAGTAACCCTAGCCGTAAGCGTTAACAAAAAAAATCTTACGCATGAATACATAGACTCAAGCAAAATCTTCAGCGTTTCGATATTGGAGCAGGAAACGCCTTTGAACTTTATTGGCAAATTTGGGTTCAAATCAGGCAGGACAGAAGACAAGTTTAAGGATACAAAATTTATAAAAGTTGCTTCAGGCTGTCCTGTAGTTATTGAAAATACGCTTTGTTATATAGAGGCCAAGGTCATAAATCAATTTGATTGCCTCTCCCATACGCTTTTTCTGGGAGAGATGACGGATTCTAAGACATTAAAAGCAGGAAAGCCTATGACCTATGATTATTATCATCAGGTAAAGCGCGGCACTACCCCTGAAACAGCACCCACATTCATAAAACCAGATTCAGCCGGCCAGAAAAAACAAACCGGACAAAAATATATTTGCACCGTATGTAATTACGTGTACGATCCCGAGATAGGGGATCCTGACGGAGGCGTACAGCCTGGCACCAGGTTCGAAGATATCCCGGATTCATGGGTATGTCCTGTATGCGGGGCGAAGAAAAGCGAATTTGTAAAACAGGAATAAACCAGAGGTATTTTTATGAAAGCGTTAGAAATCAAAAAAGGCGTATACTGGGTAGGCGCCATTGACTGGGACCTGAGAAATTTTCACGGGTATTCCACGCAGCTCGGGTCTACATACAATGCGTATCTTATAGTAGATGAAAAAATAGCGCTTGTAGATACAGTAAAGCACCACATGTTTAATGAGATGCTTGAAAGAATAAAAAGCGTAATAGACCCCGCTAAGATAGACTATATTGTCTCAAACCATACTGAGATGGACCATTCCGGAAGCATTCTGGATATGGCGGATATTGCAAAAAGCGCTGTTATAGTGTGTTCTCCAAACGGCGAAAAAGGCCTGAAAAAACATTTTAAGAAAGACTTGAATTTCAAAGTTGTAAATACAGGCGATTCTATCAATATAGGCAGGAGGAATTTGAATTTTGTATTAATGCAGATGGTGCACTGGCCTGATTCAATGGCGACTTATGTGCCTGAAGAAAAATTGCTTTTGCCTAACGATGCATTTGGCCAGCATATTGCGTCTTCCGAGCGATTTGACGATGAGTTCGGATGGGATAGGATTAAAAATGAAGCTGCGAAATATTACGCGAATATAGTTTTACCTTTTGGCGCTCAAGTTAATAAGGCGCTTGAAGCTGTTTCCGGCCTGGACATAGACATGGTTGCTCCAAGCCACGGCCTCATCTGGAGGAGTCATATAAAAGATATAATAGCGCTTTATAAAAAGTGGGCGAATAATGTATGCGAGAAAAAAGCGGTTATTGTGTATGACACAATGTGGCATAGCACGGAAAAGATGGCTTACGCGATAAAAGATGTCTTTGAAGAAAAAGATATTCTTTGTGAGATAAAGAACCTGCAGGCAAGCCATATATCCGATGTAATTGCTTCTGCGCTTGACGCGAAATATATATGCGTCGGTTCCCCGACTTTGAATAACGGCATGCTGCCTACGGTATCAGCGTTTCTTACTTACATGAAAGGCCTTGCCCCTAAAAACAGAGTTGGCCTTGCGTTCGGGTCTTATGGATGGGGAGGCCAGAGTATCAGCGACATAGAAAACATCATGGAGCAGGCTAAATTTGAATTGCCATTTAAAGGGTTGAAGGCGCAATGGGTGCCTGATGATAAAGAGTTAGTTGAACTGAAAAACAAGGTAAAGGAGGTAATATCATGAAGATGAAAGGAAGTCAGACAGAAAAAAATCTTCTTGCGGCGTTCGCAGGAGAATCTCAGGCAAGGAATCGCTATACTTATTTTGCTGGCGTGGCGAAAAAAGAAGGTTACGAGCAGATATCAGCGATATTTTTGGAGACGGCTGATAATGAAAAGGAGCATGCGAAGAGGTTTTTCAGATTATTGGAGGGCGGGGATGTTGAGATAATTGCGGCTTATCCGGCAGGGGTTATAGGAACTACGCTGGATAATCTTAAGGCGTCTGCTGACGGCGAAAATATGGAATGGACGAAGATTTACAAAGATTTTGAAGCCACTGCCCGCAAAGAAGGACTTACAGAAGCGGCGGATCAGTTTAAAGAAATAGCAGAGGTTGAGGAAGGACATGAAGCGCGATACAGGAAGCTTTGGAAGAATGTAAAAGACAAGACAGTTTTTAAAAAAGACAAAGCCGTAAAATGGAAATGCCGCAACTGTGGTTACGTACATGAAGGCACGGAGGCGCCTGATAAATGTCCTGCTTGCGCGCATCCTAAGGCGTATTACGAATTGATAGCGGAAAATTATTAATTATGAAAATATTAGGCATAAACGGCAGCCCCAGGATAAATGGAAACGCAGACTTGCTTCTAGAAAAGGCTCTTCAGGGCTCTAGAAGTAAAGGGGCCGACACTGAAAAGATTATCCTGAACAAATTGAAATTTGTTCCGTGCCAGGAATGCGAGAAAATGGCGGATGATGGAGAGTGCCTGGTAAAGGACGACATGCAGCTGGTTTTTAAGAAAATAAAAGAAGCGGACGCTATCGTGTTTGTTTCGCCTGTATTTTTCGGAAGCCTCAGCGCCCAGTCTAAGATGATGATAGACAGGTTCCAATGCGCGTGGCGGGCGAAGTATATATTGAAAAAAGACAATGGGTATAAAAAAATACCCGGCGCTTTTATTTCCGTAGAGGGGTCTGTGAGAAAAGATTTTTTTCAAAACTCAAAATCGGTAGCAAAGAATCTTTTTGCCACCATTAACGCGGTTTATAAATATGAACTTTTCTGCCCGGCTATTGAGGCTAAAGGCGATATACTTGAGCACCCCGGCTATTTAAAAGAGGCTTTCGATATCGGAGCGAAACTCGCGTTATAGATAGGAGGCGTTATGCCCAATGTTAAAGTTTATTCCTCGTCCACTTGTTCTTATTGCGCGATGGCAAAGGAGTTTTTAAAAAAGAATAATATCCAGTTCGAAAATATCGACGTAGGCGTAAACCGCCAGGCCAGCCAGGAGATGGCGAGCCTCTCTGGCCAGATGGGAGTGCCTGTCCTGGATATAGACGGCCAGATAATAGTGGGCTTCGACAAAGACGCCATAGCCAAAGCGCTTAACCTAGCCTAACACAAGATCTTGACACTCTGACAATGTCTGACACTCTGACAATGTCACTTTTGTAAAGATCTTGGAAAATTATACAGGGACCTGATATATGAAAAGTCTTTTAGAACATTACAATAAAAGAAAAAAAGATATAAAGAACGCTCTTAAGGATTTTGAGGGTAATTACAAAAAAGGCGATAAGCATATTTTCTCAGAACTTTGTTTTTGTTTATTAACTCCCCAGGCAGAGGCGGTGGAGTGTGGTAAAGCGATAAATAGGCTGAAAAAAACAGGCCTGCTTTTTAACGGGCATCCGAAAGCCATAAGCCCATACCTGAAGGCGGCAAGATTTCTGAATAAGAAGGCGGAGTTTATAGTGAACGCCAGGGCATTATTCAAAAAGAACAGCCGCTTTTCTATAAAGGCTTATATAGACGGAAAAGACGTGTTAAAAACCAGAGAATGGTTTGCCGAAAACATAAAAGGAATAGGCTATAAAGAGGCTAGCCATTTTTTAAGGAACATAGGTTTTGGCAAAGACCTGGCAATATTAGATGTGCATATACTGAAGAACTTAAAAGCTTATGGAGTAATTAAGGAAATACCAAAATCGCTTACTAAAAAAGAATATCTTGGAATAGAAAGTAAAGTGAGGAGTTTCTGTAAAAAGATAAATATACCGATGGATGAGCTGGACCTTTTATTATGGTCCAAGGAAACCGGGTTCGTGTTTAAGTAAGGTCCCTTGCCGCATATACTGGAGTATAATGGCGGCTCAGGATCAATCTTTGTTTCACAAAAATTGGGAGGCTATCATGAATGTCACGGTACATTATATGTTAAGGCCTGTGGCTCACTGCAAAGAGGGCTGCAGTATTGGCTCCCGGGCACGAGCCTAAACTGCCCACTTTCTTAATGCTGAGCGTAAAAGATACGAATATTATAAATCCTGAAGGCGGAAAAGTTTTTCTCCATGGCGTAAATCTCGGCGGCTGGCTGATGATGGAAGGGTATCTTCTTCACGGGAGGAATATCGCAGAAAAAACTTTTAAGGCTGAGTTCGAAAAACGCTATGGCAGGGAAGAATTGGGAAATTTTACAAGCCTTTACAGAAATAGTTTCATAAAAGAATCGGATTTCAAAAATATAGCATCCCTCGGTTTTAACTGCATCAGGGTTCCCTTCAATTACAGACTGCTGGAAGAAAAAAATGGATTAGAAGTCCTTAAAAATACGGTAAGGCTATGCAAAAAATATGCTATTTACTGTATATTGGACATGCACGCTTCCCCCGGATGCCAGAATAAATACGGACATGCAGATAGTGAAGGGGAAATAGAGTTGTGGACAAGCGATAAAAATCAGGAAAAGTTTTTTTACCTGTGGGAAATACTGGCGGATGAGTTTAAGGGCGAATCAATAGTAGCCGGCTATGATATTTTGAATGAGCCGGTTATAAAAACGCCGGACGCCGGAAAGATCTTGCGCGATTTTTATGCAAAAGCGGTAAAGCGTATCAGAAAGATAGATAAAGATCATATAATATTTTTGGAAGGGAATGTATTATCTCAGGTCCTGGAGCACATAGGCGAGCCTTTTGCGGATAACTTGTCTTACAGCGTACATTTTTATCATCCGCAGGAGTTTGTTTTTAATTTCCACAGGGGGCTCAAGTATCCGGGCAATATATCAGGGGAATATTGGGATATTAATACGGTAAAAAGCAAACTGGAGCCTTATTATAATTATTCCAGGAAATGGAACGTGCCTATTTTTGTAGGAGAATTCGGAGTAAATTCCAGATGCCAGGGGTGTTACGGGGAATTGACCTGGGTGAAAGACATGCTGGAGTGCTTTAAAGAATTCGGATTCCACTGGACATACTGGACATATAAAGCCGTAGGGAATAGCGTATTTCCAGACGGGATCTATCAGTATTTAGCTAACCCTTTTTGGGTTAACCGCCAGGGTCCGGTGTATGGCTTTGAGAATTTCTATACCATGTGGGAAGGACATAAAAAAGAAATAGAGGAATCCTGGAAAACAGAGAATTTTACAAAAGAGAAAGAGCTTTCCGATCTACTTTCCAGTTTCAGGCCTGCCCAATAGGTTTATCAAGTGTACAAAAGGGAGCGATGAACCAAGATCTTTACAAAAGTGACATTGTCACAGTGTCAAGATTATGTTGACATTTATGGGGGGATGGTGTTATGATTTTAAAAGTAGTAACACGGAGGAAGCAATGGCAGGACTTATGAGATTTGGAGTATCGCTTGAAAAAAAATTGCTAGAGGATTTTGACAGGCTTATTGCCAGAAAAAAATATTCTAATCGGTCAGAAGCGATAAGAGATCTGATACGAGACAGCTTCGTCAAAGAAGAATGGGAAAAGGGCGAAGAGGTTGCAGGCGCTATATCCATTGTTTATGATCATCATAAAAGAGAACTTATGGACGTGATTGTGGATATACAGCATGAATACCATGATATGATAGTTGCGAGCCAGCATGCCCATCTGGATCACCATAATTGTCTGGAAGTGGTTATCGTAAAAGGAAAGTCGGACAGAATTAAAACTCTTTCAGACAAATTACGCGCTGTTAAAGGCGTAAAACACGGCGCGTTGAGCATAACAACGCTGGGCAAGGAATTTTAAGTATTATTTTTTTGTGTTGTGGTGGCACGAAAATATAAAAGATAACACAAATCACATAAACCTAGGAAGTTGGCATGACTAAGGAAGATATATGCATATACCAGATGGTTATTTAGGGCCTGCAACATGCGGTGTTTTTTACGCGATAATGTTTCCTATATGGACGGTCGCGTCAAAGATAGTTAAAAAAACTCTTAAAGCAAAGCAAGTGCCGCTTTTGGCAATTGGAGCGGCGTTTAGTTTTGTAATAATGATGTTTAATGTGCCTATTCCAGGAGGCTCTACGGGTCATGCAGTAGGAGGAGTGCTGGTCGCTATTCTTTTAGGGCCTTGGGCTGCTTCTATTGCAATTACAGTAGCTCTTGTTATCCAGGCTTTATTGTTTGGGGATGGCGGCATAACTGCAATAGGCGCTAATTGTTTTAATATGGCTTTTGTTTTGCCTTTCGTAGGTTATTATATTTATAAAGCTATCAGTTATAATGCGCCTATGGGTTCTAATAGGAGAGTAATTGCCGCAGGCGTAGCAGGTTATGTTGCTTTAAATATAGCGGCGCTATCTACCGGAATCGAATTCGGATTACAGCCGCTATTGCATCACACAGCAAATGGCCAGGCGCTTTACTGTCCGTATGGATTAAATATAGCAGTACCGGCAATGGCAGGAGAACATCTTTTAATATTTGGCTGGGTAGAGGCTATTGTGACAGGCCTTGTCATAAAATATTTGCTAAAAACAGCGCCAGAGCTTCTTAAAGAAGGGAAAAAATAACCATGAAGATTATTACGAAGTTTTGGATAGGAATGGCAGTGCTGATAGTGCTTTCCCCTCTTGGGCTTATATTACCGGAGCATTTTAAGGCAGGAGCAGCATGGGGCGAGTGGGGAACTAGTGAGATGCAAAAATTAGTCGGTTATGTCCCTTATGGCCTGGAAAAGTTATCAAGCCTATGGAGTGCTCTGATTCCGGATTACGCGTTTAAAGGGTGGGAGGAAAAAACTTTGCCGCACCTGAGTTTTGCCTATATAATATCAGCTGTAATCGGGATAGCGATAACCGTGGCTGTAGTATTAATTATAGGGAAAATTTTAACAAAGAAAGGCGAATAATAAGTGGTAAAAAATAATAATTTCATAGAGCGCTCTATCATGGGCGCTCTATATTTTTTAAAAGAGTCTGTTTTCAGCGATGAATACGCCTTAAAGAGAGGACTTCTGCAAGCTATGGATTCAAGGGTAAAGACAGCCTCATTTTTGTTTCTTATCATAGGGATGCTTTTTATAAAATATATTTTTATTTTATTTTGTATTTACATTTTATGTTTGGTTCTTGTTTTTTTATCTAAAATAAACATATGGTTTTTTTTAAAGAGGACCTGGGTATTTATACCGTTGTTCGCGTTTTTTATTGCTATCCCGGCATTATTCAGCATTGTGACTCCGGGAGAGGCGTTGGCTATCTTTAAAATAGCCGGACTTGAGCTAACCATTACTCATCAGGGTTTATCCGGCGCGGCGTTATTTGTAATGCGCGTTATAACCTCTGTTTCATTTGTGGTGCTTTTAAGTATTACAACAAGACATTTTGAATTGCTCAGAACTTTACGTGTTTTTAAAATTCCACAGGTGTTTGTAATGACGCTTGGCATGTGCTACAGATATATTTTTTTATTTGTTGAAATAGTAGAACACACATATCTGGCCATAAAAAGCAGAGTAGGCGTAAAAATGCATTATAAGAAAGGACAGCATATTGTGGCCTGGAACATAGCGTATTTATGGACGCGGTCTTATCAGCTTAATGAAGATGTCTATAAGGCTATGCTTTCCAGAGGTTACCAAGGAGAACAGTGAAAAGCCCAATATTTGAATTAAAAGATGCCTGGTTTTCATATCTCGGAAAATATCCCGCTTTGCGCGGCATAGATATCAATATTAAACAAGGAGAGAAGGTAACTGTTATAGGAGCGAACGGCTCAGGCAAATCCACGTTGCTGCATATGCTGGACGGCCTGGTTTTTCCTGACAAGGGTGTTATTAAAGCTTTTGGCGCAGAATTAAAAGAAAGTGTTTTTAATGATGAAGCGTACTCCAAGCTCTTCAGGAAGAAAGTCGGATTTGTTTTTCAGAATCCGGATGTTCAGCTATTTTGCCCTACCGTGAAGGAAGATATTATGTTCGGGCCATTGCAGCTTGGTCTTTCAAAAGAAGAGACTAGAAAGCGCCTGAATGGAATCGCGGAAATATTGAATATAGAAAACTTGATGGACAGGTCTCCGCATCAGTTAAGCATAGGAGAAAAACGTAAAGTAAGCATTGCTTCCGTGTTGGTGATAGATCCCGAGGTGCTGATATTGGATGAACCAACGGCAGGCCTTGATCCGTTGACCACAAGGCATATTATAGACCTTCTTATAAAAGCAAATATATCAGGCAAGACAATCATCACTGCCACTCACGACCTGCATATTGTAGAAGAGATATCAGATGTTGTTTATGTGTTTAGCCAGGGGAAGAAAATAATAAAATCCGGCAGGCCGGATGAAATTTTAAATAATACCCAGCTGCTTCAGGATAACAATCTCATGCATATCCATAGCCACAGGCATGAAGATAAAGTGCATGTCCACCCTCATCTGCACCTTGATCATCATTTGCATTAATAACCTAGATTTTTCAGAGCAAACGGGTCTTTTCTCCAGTTTTCATACACCTTAACCCATAGGTCTAAAAAAACCTTTTTTTTCAGGAAGGTTTCTATGTCTTTTCGAGAGATCTCGCCTATTTTTTTAAGCATCTGGCCGTCTTTGCCTATGATGATGCCTTTCTGGCTCATCTTTTCGCAATAGATGTTAGCCCTTATATATACGATGTCGCTGCCATCCCTATCTTTTTTTTCTTTCATCTCCTCGACAGTAACCGCTATGGAATGAGGGACCTCCTGGTATGTGATTTCCAGAGTCTTTTCCCGGATTAGCTCTTGGATAATAAAATTTTCGCTTTTATCGCTTAGCTGGTCTTCGGGAAAGAACGGGAAACCTTCCGGCAGGTATTCCAGGATCTTATTAAATACAATGTCGGTGCCGTTTTGTTTAAGGGCTGATATGGGTATTATTTCTTTGAAGTTAAACTTTTGGGCTTTTTCGATAATAGGGAGAATCCTGCGCCTGTCGATATTATCTATTTTATTTATGATAAGAAAATTTAACTTGGCTGGCAACAGCTCAAATATCAGCATATCTTCATGGGTTATTCCGCTATGAGCGTCAATCAGCATAATATTCAGGTCTGTTTCCATAAGGGATGCCTGAGCCTTGCGCACCATTAATTTGCCAAGAAGATTCTTGGGCCTGTGTATGCCGGGGGTATCCACAAATACGACCTGGTAGTCTTTGCTGGATATTATGCCCTGGATACTGTCTCTTGTAGTTTCAGGCTTTTCAGAGACAATACAAAGCTTCTCTTTAATAAGGGCGTTCAAAAGCGTAGACTTCCCGACATTGGGCCTTCCGATTATTGCTACCTTACCTGCTTTAAACATATAGGCATTATACCATAATCTTTACAAAACTGACATTGTCACGTTGTCAAGATGTTGCGTTTGTGGTATCTTGTTATTTTGGTTAGAGCTTGTTTTATAAAATTGGGAGGACAATATGAAACCGTTTTATTTTGCGATACTGGCGTCGCTCGTGTGGGGGATAGCGCCTGTGATAGAAAAGATCGGGCTTAAGAACATAGAACCGATGCCAGGGGTGATAGTGCGTTCATCAGGCATTATCTTAGGCGCTGTTATTATGAGCCTGTGCAATATTAATATATTCAAATCAGCGCTGAAAGCCGACCCAAAGACCATACTGTTTTTATTTTCGGGAGGCATTCTCGCAAGCATACTTGGCCAGATATTTTTCTATAATGCGCTTAAGCAGGGAGAAGTATCTAAAATGGTTCCCATCGCGGCTACTTACCCGCTGGTTTCTTTTTTATTAGGCCTTCTGTTTTTCGGGGAGAACTTTACTGTCCTAAAAGGGCTGGGCATAGGTTTTGTAATACTGGGCGTATTTTTGCTTAAATAGATTTCAAGATCAGGTCTTGAGCTTACCCTTATTGCCTATTTCTTTAAGTTATGTTAATATAATATATAATATATGAAAAATATCAGAATAGCTGTATGCCAGATGAATACTGTGGTAGGAGATCTTAAAGGCAATTCCGGCAGGATATCGTCTTTTATAAAAGAGGCGATCTCTGGGAACGTTGATTTAATAGTATTCCCAGAGCTTAGCGTAACAGGCTATCCGCCCGAGGATCTTCTTTTGAAGGGGCATTTCATAAAAGAGAACATAGAATGCCTGAAGAAAATATCCCGGGAAACAGGCGATATAACCGCTATAGTAGGATTTGTGGATGAGAAAAAAGGAAATATTTACAATAGCGCCGCGATTATAAGCAATAAAAAAATAATCTATGTGTACCACAAGGCGCATCTGCCTAATTATGGCGTTTTCGACGAGAAAAGATATTTTTCCCCGGGCGTTGATAATCAGCTGATAAAGATAAAAGATCTGCGTTTCGCGGTAAATATATGCGAAGATATTTGGGCAGAGGGCAGAGGGCGTAGGGCAGAGGATGTTTTGAAGAAAGCGGATTTTTTGGTCAATATATCAGCTTCGCCGTATCATATTGATAAGATTAAAGAGCGCGGGAGAGTAATCGGGCGAAAGGCAAAAAGATTTAAGATTCCTATAGTTTATTGCAATCTTATCGGCGGCCAGGATGAGTTGGTGTTTGACGGGAGAAGCGCTTTATTCGGAAAAGACGGATCGATTATCGAGGAAGCGAAGGCTTTCGAAGAAGATTTATTAATATTCGATTTATGCTCCGAGAAAGATGCGGTAAAAATAAAGCCGAAGGCCAAGCTTGTCTCCAGAGAAGAGGAGATATACTCCGCTCTTATATTAGGCGTAAAAGATTATGTGCTTAAGAACAATTTCAGCAAAGTCGCTCTGGGCTTAAGCGGGGGAATAGATTCCGCGTTAGTTGCGTGTATTGCCAAAGATGCGCTTGGCAGGGGGAATGTCCTCGCTCTTGGCATGCCGTCCAGGTATTCTTCAGCTAAGACGCAAAAAGACGCGGAAATAATAGCCGGAAATTTGGGCGTAAAATTCCGCAAGATACCGATAGACAATATCTTCAGTTCTTATTTAAATACGCTGAAGCTGCATTTCGAAGGCGTAAAGCCGAATATAGCGGAAGAAAATATCCAAGCCAGGATCCGGGGGAATGTGCTCATGGCGTTTTCTAATAAATTCGGACACCTGGTGCTTAATACAGGCAATAAAAGCGAAACAAGCGCCGGATACTGCACCCTTTATGGAGATATGGCAGGCGGGTTCAGCGTAATAAAAGATGTGCCCAAAAGGCTTGTCTATGAGTTGGCGGAATATGTCAATAAAAGGGAAGGGAAAGATATTATACCGAGAAGCGTTTTTAAAAGAGCTCCCACAGCTGAGCTGAAGCCTAATCAGAAAGATCAGGATACCCTGCCGCCTTACGACTTTTTAGACAGGGTTATCGATCTTTATGTTGAGAAAAATAAAGGGTTTGAAGATATAGTGAGAAAGATGGGATGTAAAGATGTTGTTAAAAAAGTGTTAAATATGATAGACTCCAGCGAATACAAGCGCCGTCAGGCTCCTCCGGGCGTAAAGATTACGCCTATGGCGTTTGGAAAAGACAGGCGCATGCCTATAACAAATAAATTTACGCCTTGTTAAATTTTAGCATACAACGCATATTATAAAGGAGGTTATGTATGGCAAGCTTGACCAGAGAAAAAACATTTATAGAAACAGTTTACAGATTGAACAGGTTGCTTATTGTCTTGGGTATATTTTTCTTTATATATTTTCTAATTAACCCTAAGGTTAATGTATATTTATTTTTACTAGCGCTTTTGAACCTGGCATTCAGTTTGCTTTCCTATAAGCATTTAATGATAACTTCTAGGCTTGCTGATGAACTTGAGCGCGCGCAAACGTCTCTAGGAGATATTAGCAAAGAAATTCGAGAAATACATCAAGAATAGATGCTCAGAAAAAGCCTAGTTTTTATATTCATTATATTTTTAAGCGCGGATCTTTTTGCAAAAGACGCCATTCATATTACCGCATATTCCGCGGTGCTTATGAACGCCTGGAATAAAAAAGTCGTATATTCCAAAAATCCTCATGTCAAGCTTGCGCCCGCCTCCACTACAAAGATAATGACAGCCCTGGTGGTTCTGAAAAAATCGGATTTTAATAAAAATGTGAATGTATCAGCCTGCGCAACGCGCATGCCTCCCAGCAAAGTGGATATTAAAAAAGGCGAGGTTTATTCAACGGAGGACATGCTCAAGGCGGCGCTCTTAAATTCCGGCAATGACGCCAGCGTAGCCCTGGCTGAAAGCGTGGCCGGCACGGAAAAGGATTTTGTAAAGATGATGAACGATATGGCCAGAAAAATCGGATGCCGCAATACAAATTTCAAAACCTCTAACGGGTTGCCGGCAAAAGGGCAATATTCTACGGCGTATGACCTGGCATTGATAATGCGCGAGGCGGTAAAAGACAAAAGGCTTCTGGATATTCTTCAGATAAAGGAAACGGAGATAACGGAGTTAATAAGCGGAAGGCGTATAAAATTAAGAAATCACAATAAGAGCTTATGGAAGGACACATCTTATCTGATGCTTGGGAAAACAGGATATACAATAAGGGCAAAACAGTGTTTTGCGGGTTATATCAGTTACGATAAAAGGCATAATTTAGTAGTGGTGATGCTGAAGGGTAAAAAATTATGGCCTGATCTGAAAGAACTGGCGGAAAAAGGCAGGAAATTGTTTTGAAAATAAAATACGCCGTATTTAAATGGGTTTCATTTTTCGCTATAGTTTTAGCTGTGGCGTGCTCAGAGAATTCTTATGCCGCGCCTTGCTATGGGACGCATATGCCCAAGGAAAAGCAATGGATATGGGGAGCGCAGGGAAATTTCCTTATAGATAGAAACCTGGACGATAACCAGGGCTCTACCAGCGGCAATAGGTATTTTTTAACAACCTCTTTCGGAGTATTTGACTGGATTTGCTTTGACGGAAAAATAGGAGTAGGGGATGTGGAATGGCACAATTCTGATCCGGGAGATTTAAGTTACAACACTAATTTTGCAGGGGCGTATGGTTTCAGGATAAAGGGATATGAAAATAAAGAGCTTGGCATAAAGACCGTAGCTGGTTTCCAGCATATAAGCGTTCATCCGCGCACTACTTCCCCTGCGAGTGATAAACATAGAGTCATAATAGATGACTGGCAGGGATCGGTATTGATTTCAAAGGACATAGGGAATTTTACGCCCTATCTTGGCGCAAGGTACGGGACAGTTGATTTTATAAGATGGGTAAATGATCACGATAGAAACTGCACCAAATCTGAGAGAATGTGGGGGGTTGTGATAGGCGTGGATTATCTGATCGCGAAAGATACAAGGTTAAATATAGAGGGAGATTTTATTGATGGGGAAGAGGTTTCCTTGGGGATAAGCAAGGGATTCTAAAACCGCCGCAGCTTATTTTGTTTTAGTTAAAATAGTTGTAAACGCGTTTTTTAGATAATAGACTTTAGGTTTTTTGAAATTAGTTTTTATATATTTTTTAGCCTCAACAAGGTCTCCAAAGAATAAAAACGGAAGGCCTTTGTTCTTATAGATGTAAGCTTTTTCCGATATGAAGCCTAATCTTGCTTTTCTAAGGGCTTTTGCGACCATGTAGGCGCGGTGTTCTCCGGCAAGGCATCCGCTTTTCCTGATTTCAGATATGGTTTTTTCAGGGTCTTTCATTTCAAGCATCTTTTTCATGAAGCGTTTCTCGCCAAGCCCTTTCCCAAAACCTTCTTGTAGGCCTGCTTTTACAAGTATCAGGGAGTCTCTTTTTATTACAGGGAGCCTGGTGTCCGCCACATAATTAAATATGCGCGACGCCTGGTATATGTTTGCGCCTTTTTCAGCAGGCGTGTCGCATATAACAACGTCAATAAACCTGCCTATCTTTTTTTCAAATATTTTCTGCGAATACAGGACAGCGTCTCTGAAACATCTCTTCGGGGCGCCTTCGAATATTTTCAATATATTTCCGTTCTTATCGTTTATTATATTTGCGGAATACTTTATGGGCAGGAAGGAGGAGACTTCCTGTATAAAATCTTGGAAAGGGTTATTTTTTAACGAACATATCCTTGTCCCCGGGTCGTCAAGAAATCTTGGATGATGGGTGGAGTTTATTGTTTTTTCTCCGGCAAGCCCTATTGATATGACTTTTACGCCGCCGCTATAGCCTGCGTAAAGGTGCGGTTCTACTACTCCTATAGTCGCTATATAGCCGGCATTTTTTAATTTTTTATTCAAGTATACGGGTATTCCGCTTTTTGACCTGCCCGAATAAAATACATTTTTATAGTCGTGCGATGATATCTTAACCTTGCCTGTAATATTATCGAGATTATCTTTTAGTTCTTTATGGGTTGGTTTTCTATGGAGTCCGGTTCCTATAAGTATTTCCATGTCTTTATTACTAAAACCTTTTTTATTAAGCTTATTCAAAACGATAGGCAATACCTTTTTTAAATGCGCCTCGCGTGTAAAATCAGGGACAGCTATGATGATTTTCATGTTAATAGTTCTTTGGGGAATATGTTATCAAGCCCTAATATGCAGGATGGGTCCAACGATTTTTTAAGAAGGGCCATCTGCTTTAGATTATTTTTTCCGTACATTATTTCAAGAAATGGATGTTTTAATTTTCCTATGCCGTGTTCAGCTGAAACAGTTCCGCCTAACCCCACCGCTTTTTTTACGAATTCCATATAGACAAGCCTGCTTTTTTTAAATTCTTCTTCCGTCTTGGGAAGCATATTTACATGCATATGGCTTTCGCCGATGTGCCCGAATACTACATAGTCTATTTCAGAGGAGGAGAGTTTTTCTTTGTAGAATTCCAGCATTTCTTTAAAGCATTTATCAGGCACCGCTATGTCAGTTCCTACTTTCGGCATCTTGTTTTTTTTCACAATCTCATTTACAGCGTCCGGAAGAGCGTGTCTCAGCTCTTTTAGTTTTGTTCTTTCTTTGTCGGAATCCGCAAAGTACGAATCTTCCATCAGGGCGTTGTGTTTTTCGAGCAGTTTAGTCCATGAATCTATAACAACTGACTCAAATTCTTTTTTATAATCCTGTTCAAAATATATAAGGCCTTTTGCGCATTTTGGTATATTAGGATATTTTATCCTTAAGAGCGAAAGAGAGTTTGTGTCCATGTATTCCAGAGACATCGCCTTATAGGCTTTTGCGTCTTTTACAAAACTTATCGCGTCATCTTCAGAAGAGAAGAAGCTGAAAAAACTCATTACCTCTTCAGGCCTTTTCCCAAGCGCTATATCAGCTTCGAGTATGAAGCAAAGAGTACCCTCGTGGCCTATGAATAAATCTAAAAGGTCCATATTGTCTTTTATGTAATAGCCCGCAGCTGTTTTTATATCAGGCATTGCATAATCCGGAACCTTTATATTTATTTCTTTGTCTTTTAATTTGAGCCGGAAGATTGAGCCTTTTTTTATAAAGTAGTCTCCGCGTTTTATATCGATAATATGTCCCGTAGAGAGAAGAACCTTCAGCCTTTTTATATAGTTACGCGTAGGGCCGTATTTAAACCCTTTCGCTCCGGAGGCGTTTGTGGATATGGTTCCTCCGAGAAACGCGTTTGGTTCCGTAGGATCAGGGAGATATGCAAGGCCTTTTTTCGAGAGTTCATTTTCAAGCTCAGTTAGTCTTACGCCTGGTTCTAGCGTAGCGGTAAGGGAATCTTCGTTTATATCTATGATCTTATTTAATTTTTCCGTAGCGATTACCCATCCGCCAAAAGGTATCCTTGCGCCTGTAACTCCTGTGCCGCCTCCGGATATTGTTACAGGGATATTTTTGGCGCTTGCTTCCAGGAGGATATCTCTGGCTTCTTTTTCATTTTCAGGCAATATGACTTTGTCGGCGTAACCGCCCAGAAGGCCTGAATAGTCTTCGAAATAACCCTTGATAATATCAGCGTCTGTCTTTATAATCATAAGTATAATTTAACATATAAGCGGGGCAAAGTAAATAATAGGTTTTAATATGGATAATGTTTTAAGCGTATTAATAGGGCTTGTCTCAGGAATATCCTCCGGATTTTTCGGGATAGGCGGGGCGATAATATTGATTCCCGCGCTTGTTTATGTTTTTAAATTTTCTCAGCACCTTGCTCAGGGTACCGCGCTTGCAGCGCTTCTTCTCCCGGTCGGGATACTGGCGGTTATAAAATATTATAAGGCGGGGGATGTAAATATAAAGGTAGCCTTATTTATAAGCGTAGGTTTTTTAATAGGAGGTTTCATAGGCGCAGCGTTTGTTCAGGCGGTCCCGAGTCCGATACTCAAAAAGATATTCGCAGGCATGCTTTTATGCATTTCTATATATATGTTTTTTGGCAAATGAAAAATATCAAAGAGATAGTAAAGATTTTAAAAAAAGAATATCCTGAGGCGAAGATAGCCCTTAGATTTAAAAATACATGGCAGCTTTTGGTCGCAACTATACTTTCGGCGCAGTGTACGGATGTAAGGGTAAATAAAGTAACGCCTGTCTTGTTTAAAAAATACAGGAGGATGCGGGATTTCGCGAAAGCCGGCCAGAAGGAATTTGAAAAAGACATACATTCAACAGGTTTTTACAGAAATAAAGCAAAAAACATCATAGGTTCCGCGAATAAAATTTTAAATGAATTTAAAGGCAGGGTGCCAGCCGCTATGGAGGAATTAACAAGCCTTCCCGGGGTAGGTAGAAAAACAGCGAACGTGGTCCTGTCTTCAGGATTTGGAATAGTGGTTGGGATAGTAGTCGATACTCATGTGAGTAGGCTGTCGCAGCTTATGGGCCTGACGAAAAATGCGGGGCCTGATAAGATAGAAGAAGACCTGATGAAAATAGTCCCGAAAAAATCCTGGGGCGTGTTTTCGCACCTTCTGATTTTGCATGGAAGGAAGATCTGCAAAGCAAGAAAGCCTTTCTGCAAAGAATGCAGAATAAATAAACTTTGTCCGTCAGCTTTTAAAGGAAAGATATGATATCTTCAAACCCTTTTACGCCTCAATCAGGTTGGGAGCCAAAGATATTCGGCGGCAGAAGCCGGGAATTGGAAGCTTTTAAATCAAACCTGGATGATGCGGCAAATGCGAGGCCCAGCCATCTTGTAGTTCTTGGAGAATGGGGCGCGGGCAAGACCTCGCTTTTAAAACAGCTCAGGCGCATGAGCCAGGAGAATGGATTTCCTGCGGCCTTCTGCGGGATCTCAAAATTTACCGAAAAAAATAAAGCGCTGGATGCCGTACATCTAATAGCCGAAGAGATGCTTATGGGCTTTCCGAAAGCTGAAAGCGTTCAGAAAGATATCCTTGAGCTATTTTCCAAAAGAAAATCTTTATCAAACGCGCAAGTTCAGCTTACGAAATTTTTACTTGAATTGTGGAAGGCGCTGGATGCGGAATTGGCGGTTGTGTTGCTGGACGATATTCAAAACCTTATGGAAGTGTCTAATACCATAGATATCTTAAGGGCTGTTTTAAGCAACGAGGATATTGTTAAAAAAACCAGATTTCTCTTTGTGCTTTCATCTACGCCAGCTGGCTGGGCGTCTTTTATAGATAAACACGATCCCGTAGGAAGATTTTTTAGGAAAAGGTTGTTTGTGGAAAATTTAAAAGAAAAAGAAGTCATGGCCACGATAGATATGACCTTAAAAGGCACGGGCGCGGAATTTGAAGATGGTATAAGAAAGAATATATTTGAATATACGTTTGGCCATCCATATGAAGTACAGCTTTTGGCGAGCCATCTTTATGACAGCCAGATAGAGGGTAAGGTGAGGATAGACGCATGGGAGGGCGCGTTGAATAGCACGCTTAAAGAGTTAGGCAGGGATTATTTTAAATATCTCCTGTCAAAAGCCAGCGACAGGGAGAGAGATCTATTAAAGATACTTGCCCAGGAGAAAAAGCCGATAACGATAAAGGATTTTACCACAATGATGATAGTTGGAAAACGCGCGAAGAAATTTCCGATAGCGAACATAAAGAATTTTCTTTACCGCCTGGAAGAAAAAAGCCTTGTGAAAAGGACGGAAGGCGGAGGCTTTTATATACAGGACCTGATGTTCGCGGAATTTATCGCGAGATTCAGCTCGGAATAATTTTCATTGCGCCGTAAAAGTTTTTGCGGTATCAAGCAAAAGATAACCGCCAGTCGGCAAATTTTACTTGACAATAAATAGGCTAATATATATCATAAGCAGATAATTTAACCAGGAGGATGATATGAAGGTAAGAATTGATGAGGATTTGTGTGTTGGATGCGGGTTGTGCGTTAATACCTGCGCTGATATTTTTGAGATGAAAGATGACAAGGCGGTCAGCAAGGTGAAGGTGGTTCCGCCGGCTAGCGAAGGCAGCGTAAAACAGGCTAAAGACGAATGCCCTGTTGAAGCTATAATTATAGAATAACGCAATAATTAGAAATAACCAGTTGGAAAAAGTCATTTTTTAGACCTAGTTTTTCTTTTCCGCATAAACCAGAACCCTAGTATAAAAAACAGAAATAAAGGCATGACGTGTGTCCTCTCAGGCCTTCTTAATTCCAAAAATCTGTCCAAAAAGTATAATTTCAACGGTTGCGAATAACGCCAGGCAGAAAACGTCAGAATAGCTTGGTAGACGTCTTATTAGAAGAGTGTTATAATATATTATATGAATGAAAGGTCCTTTGTCCTGAGGCGAGATAAATTTTTGTTTCACAAAAATTGAGAGGTTTATTATGAAAAAATCATTAGGGGCTAAGGCGCTTGTTTTTACTACGCCAACCTGGATTATAGGTACGTATGATAAAAATGGAAAACCGAACGCAGCTGCAGTTGCCTGGGGAGGAGTTACCTGTTCAAAGCCTCCTTGCGTAGGAATATCCTTAAGAAAAGCCACTTATTCTTACTGGAATATTATGGATAAAAAAGCCTTTACAGTTAATATCCCTTCTGAAAAACATGTGAAAGTTGCTGATTATTTCGGAATTGTATCTGGAAAGAATGAGGATAAGTTCGCAAAAACAGGAATGACCCCGGTAAAAAGCGAGCTAGTGGATGCTCCTTATATAGAAGAATTTTCCCTTATTTTAGAATGCAGGGTTATAAATACAATTGAGATCGGCCTGCACACCCAGTTTATAGGAGAGATACTGGATGTGAAATCCGACGAAAGTGTGATTGGGAAAGACAATTTGCCAGACATAGAAAAAATAAAGCCGATATTATATGATCCCGAAGTGCGCACTTATCACGGCATAGGCAAATATCTAGGCGACGCCTTCTCTATAGGCAGATAACTCCCCTCCTGCCTCCAAGAACTTGACACTTTGACAATGACGGTTTTGTAAAGATCTTGGGATGGGAGAGCGAAAAACGGAAAGAGAAAGCTATGAAAGATTTTGAGAAATTTTATGAAGAATTAAATACAGAGCAGAAAAAAGCGGTAGATGCTGTTGAGGGGCCAGTGCTTGTCCTGGCAGGGCCTGGGACAGGCAAGACGCAGATACTTTCTGTCCGGGCGGCAAACATAATCCGCCAGAAAAAAGCTTTGCCGGAGAACATCTTAATACTTACCTATACAAACGCCGCAGCCAGGACAATGAAGGAGCGCCTTGCGAAGATTATCGGATTTAAAGGCTACGATGTATATGTTGCGACATTCCATAGTTTTGCAAACTCAATTCTTTTGGATTCCGAAGAGGCCGCTAACTATATCCAGGAGAGGATACAGATCGAAGACATCGAGCAGGTAAGGGCGATAGAGTATATCCTGGACCACGCTCAAGGCGTCTCTGAGATAAGGCCTTTTAACGCGCCGTATAGTTACGGGAGAGAGATACAGAAAAAGATAAGCGATCTTAAAAGGGAAGGCGTAAGCCCTGAAGAGTTTCTGGAATATGTAAAGACAATAAAACCTGATGGCGCGTATGTAGAAGAAAAACATATTCCTAGAATGAGGGCGTTGGCTATTATTTACGACCAGTATGAAAAACTTAAATCAAGCGGCAACAAAGAAGTTTTTGACGAGAGGGGCAGGTATGATTATGATGACATGATCATGATGGCTGTCCATGCTTTAAACAGCGAGACTGTTTTAAAGAAAAAATATCAGGATCAATATCAATTTTTCATGGTGGATGAATTCCAAGACACAAACGGCGGACAGCTCAAGCTGCTATTTTCCGTACTAAAAGGGGGCAATCCAAATGTCTGCTGCGTAGGAGACGATGATCAGTCGATATACAGGTTCCAGGGCGCTGGCGTAGGAAATTTCAGGGAGTTGAAAAAGAAATTCAAAAATTTAGAAGTTATATCTTTAAAGAATAATTATCGCTCAACAAAAGAAATAATAGATCTTACCCGGTCTTTGATAAAAGAGGTGCCTGAGGGAGAAAGAACGGGAGATAAAGAACTTGTAAGCATAGTGGATTTCAAGAAAAAATCAATAGACTATTATGAATTTACCAGGGAAGCGGAAGAGCTGGGTTTTATTGTGAAGAAAGTAAAAGAGTTTAAGGGCGAGATTGAGTCCTCGAAAGACCTCAGCGCGGAAGAGAAAAAAAATCCTTACAACAATATAGCGATCTTAGTCAGAAAAAGAGATCAGATATTAAAGGTGATAGATAAATTTTTACAGGCGGGTATTCCGTATGCAACGGATGGCAAGGAGGACATAAGGCCTGAGCGTCGGGTCAGGCAGATGCTGGATGTGCTGGAACTTGCAAGCCTGGAACCGGAGAATTACGACGACAGGGACAGGGTTTTATACAAGATACTGGTAGCGGATTATTTTAAAATTCCGCTGATGGATGTATTGGGCATGATAGCCAGAGTAAATAAGAAGAAAAGAAATAAAGAAGACGCGAAGCTTTTGTCGGAGCTTTTAATTTCGGAAGATTTGTCGGGAAGCCTAAAAAACGCAAAAACTATAATAAAAAAACTTATCGAGAATTCGCAGTTTAAGCCGACGCATACAATCCTGATGGAATATGTCGAAGACGCCGGGATTTATAAATATATCCTGGAAAAATATGACACAGAAGATGTTGTGAGAATCAGAGAACTAAGAGCGCTTTCGTCTTTTATAAATATGATAAAGAGCTCGGATTTGTCAAAACCAGGCATAACATTGAAGGATTTTGTAGAAGAGATAAGGACGAGGAATGAGCATGGTATGGCGCTTCAGGGGGAGCTTGTTACAATGACTCAGAACGGAGTAAGAATTTTTACAGCGCATGGTTCCAAGGGCCAGGAGTTTCACAGCGTTATAATCCCGTTCTGCTTGCAGGATAAAAGCTGGCCTATAAAATCAAGGCCTGACACTATCCCGCTTCCTCCGGATCTTATGAAAACTATCGAAGGGCTAGGCAATAAGGAAAGAATAAAAGAGCTGAGGGCTCACGATGAAACAAGGCTATTTTATGTGGCTGTGTCAAGGGCTAGGGGTAACGTTGTCTTTACCGCGAGCCCTGACGAAAGCGCTGTTTCCAGCATATTTTTGCATAGGCTTGGGATAAAACCTAAGGCAGCTGATTTAAAGGAAAAAGACATCTTGATAAGCTTTCTTGAAAAAACAAATCTTATGGAACCGTTTATCGGCACGGAAGAGGTTTTACAAGATATGGTCAAAGATATGGCGTTGAATCCTACAAGCCTGGATAATTATCTCAGATGCAGGCGGAAATTTCTTTATGACAATGTTATGATGCTTCCTTCCGCGAAGAAACAAAGCCTTATGTTCGGCAACGCTGTGCATTCAGGGCTGGAGAATCTATACAGGGAATACATGAGGGCGAATAAGTTTCCTGAGTACCAATTTTTTAAGGAAAAATTTTTAGAGGCGTTAAAATTCCAGGGGCCCGAGAAGGCTATTGAATTAAGATGTAAGGAGCAATTTGAAGGCCTGAAAAAATATTATAACAAGATCTCCAAAAAGCCTGTAAAACCTATAGGGCTTGAAAATAGGATGCCTGTAAATATAAACGGCGTTATCTTTACGGGCAAATACGATAAGTTAGAATTAGAGGATGAAAAAAATAATCTTGCGAGGGTCGTTGATTACAAGACAGGCCAGCCGAATAAACACGCTAAAGGCATTTTTGAAGCGAAGAGCCTAGAGAGCGAAGAATGCGACGGTTATTTAAGGCAGCTGGTGTGCTATAAGCTTTTGTATGAAAGAGACAAAACCAGGCAGGATAAATCTATGACCGTAAGCCATGGGATACTCGTATTCGTAGAGCCGGCTAAAAAGGATTTAAGGAAATACGGGATAGAAGAAGGCGAGCCGACAGAGTTTAAGGTGGAACTCAGAGAAGATATGGTGGATGAGATGGCAGGTATTATAAAAAATACCTGGAATAATATTCAAGAGCTCAGTTTTGAAAAACTTTCTGAACGCGATAAAAATAAATGCGGCAATTGTGACTTCGACTGCATCTGCTGGGAAAAGCAATAAACTTTACAAAACCGTCATTGTCAGAGTGTCAAGTTTATTGAGGATTCAGGGGAGGAAAAGGGATTGGGTGGTAGGAGAGTTTGGAGATGCGGAGATTTTCAAGGCCTGAGTCGTCCATGGCGTTGATGTATTTGTATCGGCTCATTTCTTTCGAGAATTCTCTAAAGATAAATTCTGAAATGCCTTTAAATCTCAAATCGCAAACTTCCAAAAGTACGCAGAACATATCTTTTGTGATCTCAAATCCAAATGTATAAGCGCATATTTTTTTTCTTATTTTTATAACCATGCCTGTTAATCCAAGCCCTTTAAAATTTTCTATAGCCAGTTTATGAGCGGAGAAACTGTCTTCCAAAAGCTTATGGTAGTAAGGATCCTGAAATTTTTGTTTTCTGGAGCGGGCCCATTTTGAAAATAATTTCAGGCAATCATTTTTCATATGTTGTTTATAAGGAGCGTATTGAAACTTATAATTTTTTGAAAAATAATTATAACTCGACCTTTTGTGCCTGTATTTACTGCTTTCAAGCTTAATCAGGTCTTGCGTCAGGTATATGTAGTCAGGGAATTTTTTTAGAGAGCTAAAATCTATATAGCCGGAGCCTGTTTCAATCAATATCTCAAGCTTATCGCAATTTTCTTTCCGCCATACGGGGTTTATTTCTTTCCATATGTACAGATTTACGAAAGAATAGCCGGATTTCTCAAACATAGCCTTGTCTTTTAATGAGATTTTTTTGAAGCCGCTTTTCTCCGGATTAGTAATGATTTTTTTCGTAAGGCTGTCCAAATAGGAAAATTTTATCACGTCATCCTGATAGCTGCCTATAAACGAAGGATTTTTGGCTATCAATGAAGCGGTCTCTTCTTTCTCCAGCAGATCAACCAGGTAATTAAAATAGTCTCTTATGGTATTTTGATTTTCAGGATTTGCTGTGAACGGACATTTTTTATCTATGCCAAGTACGATCTTTTTTCCGGTTTCATCAAACATTATTGTAAATGGGTAAAGCTGGCAGTCAAAAGGCCTTTTTGGATAGACGAAGCATTTATGGTTTTTTGCGTTAAAGAGAGAGCACTTGTACATATCTTGAAAAGGCGCTAGTTTAACGCGGCGTGATTTATCAAGATGCGGCTTTATCTTAGAGGTTATTTCATGCGGAAAGAAAAATGGCCTTAACGCTGCATTTTTATCAATAAACCTGCAGCATACATCACATGAAAGGCAAAGCCTTGAAGGGATAATTTTTAGCATAATCCATAATCTTTACAAAACCGTCATTGTTAGAGTGTCAAGATTATTGTATTTTACCACTAAAGGCTTCACTTTACATTGATTTTTTGATATAATGATAAAAAATTAAAGGGGGAGCGCGTTATGAGAAAGAAAGGTTGTGTTGTTGTAGCTATGCTGGCGCTGCTAGCATTTTATGGGTGCAATATCGTTCCTAAATCAGTTCAATATCAGAAGGAAGAGGAGAAGCTCGTAGGAAGCGTTGATATTATTAATCCAAAGATTGAAGAGGTGCAGGTTATATTGAAAAACGAAGGCTATGAGCCTGGAAACACCGATGGCAGAATGGGCAAGGAAACGCGCGACGCTATAAAGGCGTTTCAGGAATCAATAGGCCTTAAGAGCACAGGGTATGTTGATAAAAGCACCTTGACGCAGCTGGAGGATCTGAGCAGGACAAAAGAGATCCTTGAATCTAAAAAAGATTACGCTAAGACAAAGGAGCCCAGACAGAAAGACTCCCAAAAAGCGGAATTCAGGCCTACTGTAAAGGAGATACAGACTGCTTTGAAGAACGCGGGTTTTGATCCCGGTTCATTTGACGGTAAGATAGGGCCTAGGACACGTCAGGCAATAAAGGATTTTCAGAAATCAAAAGGTCTTGTGCCTGACGGAGCGGTAGGGCCTAAGACATGGGCTAGTTTAGGTAAGTATTTATAAAAAACATTGACAAATTCGGCTTAAAATGGTATAAAAAGTTACATTAAAACAGAAGGAGGATGAAGAAATGGGAAAATACGTGACAGTGCTTGGCGGGCTAGTAAGTATTATTATAGGCATATGGGGGCTCATAAGCTGGTGGTATAGTTTTGTGATATTATTGAAAGGTTCGATCCCTGCTATATTGATATTAGGCGGCCTTGCAGCTCTTTTCGCAGGCATCAGCGAAGTAAAGGACTCAATGCAGGCAAAGAAGGAAGAAGTAAAACCGAAAGAAGAGAAGAAATAAGATTATAATAAGATATGATTAATTGAAGAAGAGCCCTGTAGCTTGGGGCTTTCTTCATTTGCATAGCCTAATTAAGGAGAGTATTTGTGAATTATTTTAAAACAGGTTTATTATTGATCGCTTTAACCATGATTTTTATATGGATAGGCGGATATTTCGGAGGCCAGCAGGGCGCAGTGCTTGCTTTTATATTTGCTTTTATACTGAACATGGTTTCATACTGGTTCAGCGATAAGATTGTGCTTAAGATGTACGGGGCCAAAGAAGCAAATATAAGCGAAGTGCCGGAATTGTATAATTTAGTAAAAGATCTTACCTTGTCCGCTCAAATGCCTATGCCTAAGGTGTACATAGCCCCGCAAAATACCCCAAACGCGTTTGCCACAGGCCGTTCGCCGAAGCATTCAGCGGTCTGCGTAACGCAGGGCATATTGAATATTTTAGATAAGGAAGAATTAAAAGGCGTTATCGCTCACGAGCTTTCTCATATAAAGAACAGGGATACTCTTATAATGACTGTGGCGGCTACTATCGCAGGCGCAATTACAATGATTGCCAACTGGGCGAGGTGGGCAGCTATATTCGGAGGAAGAGGAAGCAGGGATAGGGACGGCAATGGTATGGGCATGTTGGTTATGTTGATAGTCGCTCCTATAGCGGCTATGCTCATACAGCTTGCAGTTTCGAGATCCAGGGAATACGCTGCTGATAAAAGAGGCGCCATGATAGCGGGAACTTCGATGGGGCTTGCTAGAGCGCTTTTAAAACTGGAAAAGGGAAACAAGGTTTATCCAATGAACGCGAACCAGGTCACAGCGCATTTATTTATAGTAAATCCTTTAAGCGCTAGCGCAATCGGAGCGCTTTTTAGCACGCATCCGCCTATAAAGGAAAGGGTCAAAAGACTGGAAACTATGACAATGTAACTGGGGAGGTAAACATGACTGATTTTAACTCTAAGTATGGCCAGGATATAAAACAGATAAATGAGAAGGTCAAAGAATCAAGCCTGTTTATTCAGCAAATCACCCAAGAGCTGTCCAGGGTAATAGTAGGCCAGCGCTATCTTGTAGACAGGTTAATCATAGCTCTCCTTGCGAACGGCCACATATTAATAGAAGGCGTGCCAGGTCTCGCGAAAACGCTCGCTGTTAAAACGCTTTCCAAGTGCATCCAGACAAAATTCCAACGCATACAATTTACGCCTGATTTATTACCGGCAGACTTAATAGGAACGCTTGTTTATAATCCAAAAGACGGAGCGTTTACTACCAAAAAAGGCCCTATATTTTCAAATCTCATACTTGCGGATGAAATCAACAGGGCTCCTGCGAAGGTGCAGAGCGCGCTTTTGGAAGCGATGCAGGAAAGGCAAGTTACTATAGGAGAAAATACATTTCCGTTAGAAGAGCCTTTTCTGGTGCTTGCCACGCAGAATCCGATAGAGCAGGAAGGGACCTATCCTCTGCCCGAGGCGCAGGTTGACAGGTTTATGCTAAAGATAAAGATAGAATACCCGGATAAAAAAGAAGAAAGAGAGATCATGGATCGCATGGCAGGGCATAATCCAAGCGAAGTGAAAGCGGTTGTTTCTCCTAAAGATATTTTAAAAGCAAGAGAGGTTATAAATGAAATCTATATGGACGATAAAATAAAAGATTACATAGTAAACATCATTTACGCGACCCGCACGCCGGAAGAATATAATCTGGATATAAAGAATTTCATAGCCTATGGCGCATCTCCCAGAGCGTCCATATACCTTAATATAGCCAGTAAGGCGCACGCCTTTATCCGCGGGAGAGGTTACGTAACGCCTGAGGATATAAAATCAGTAGGCATGGATATCTTGAGACATCGCGTTATTCTTACATATGAAGCTGAAGCGGAAGAGATGACCAGCGAGGATATTGTAAAGAAAGTATTTGATGAAATAGAAGTTCCATGATCCCGAAAGAAATCCTTAAAAAAGTCAGGCAAATTGAAATAAGAACCGGACGGCTTGTAAACGATGTCTTTGCCGGAGAATACGAGTCTATATTTAAAGGCAGAGGCATGGAGTTTCATGAAGTCCGGGAATATGTGCCCGGAGACGATATACGCTCCATCGACTGGAACGTAACCGCCAGGGCTGGCCACCCGTATGTTAAGAAATTTATAGAAGAAAGAGAGCTTACGGTCATCATCATGGCGGATATAAGCGGATCCGGAAGCTTTGGCACTAGAAATAAGATGAAGATAGAATTAATGGCTGAGATAGGCGCGGTACTTTCTTTCAGTGCAATAAAAAATAATGATAAAATAGGCCTATTGTTATTTACAGACAAGGTTGAAAAATTTATCCCGCCTAAAAAAGGCAGACCTCATGTATTGAGAGTCATCAGAGAGCTTTTGTATTATAAGCCTGAGTCCAAAAAGACGTCAATAAATTCGGCCCTGGAATACCTGGGAAAGGTTTTAAAAAAACGCGCAGTTATTTTTCTTATTTCAGATTTTATGGATTCTAATTATGAAAGACTTCTCAGGATCCTGAATAAGCGGCATGATATTATAGGCATTTCCATATCTGATCCAAGAGAAAAGGATTTACTTGATATAGGCCTTGTGGAATTTGAAGACGCGGAGACAGGGGAGGAGTTGTTCCTGGACACAGGGGATGATTTGTTAAAAAAAGAACTTGCAAAAAGAAGGTCATCTTTTATAGATTCCAGAAAAAAAGCTTTTAAATCCATGGGTATTGATTCAGTGGATATAGCTACCGATAAACCTTACATAGAGCCGTTGATACTTTTTTTCAAGGCTCGCGCCAAAAGATTTAGATAAAACCGGAGGGGGTATGAAAGAAAAGATCATAAACATTTTGCTTATAGTTGCGATCGTCATAGGAATAGAAACCACATTTCTGACATTTAAGTCTTTCAAGCATTTTTTTATAAAAAAGGATTTTTCAGCCAAAGATAGCGGCGATATGGGCATTCAGAAAAGATTAGCGGAAGAGTATATGAACAAAGGGCTCTATGAAAAAGCCATTGATTCATACGAAAAATATATTAGCCTGCCGTTTCTTGCGTTGGAAAAGAAGTCAAATCTAAGCTATATAATAGGAAATATATACATGGACAATCTTTCTGATTACAACAATGCCCTAGCGAGTTTTGTAAGGGCAAAGGTTTATTATCCTGAAAATTCCAGCATATCCGAGATAAATAAGAAAATAGTCGCTTGCCTTGAGAAACTTGGCAAGAGCGTAGACGCGGAAAGAGAAATGTCAAAGGCCGCCTCTTTAACAGGACAAGAAAAAGAAGAAGCCTCGGAGCTAAAAGAGAATGACATAGTAATTGCAAGAATAGGCGACAGGAACATAACCATAGGAGAAATAAATAAGGAGATAGAGAGGTTTCCTATGCCCATGAGAGATACGTTTAAAGAAAAAGGGAAAAAAATGGAATTTCTGGGGCAATATGTAGCAGGGGAATTGTTATATGATTCTGCAAAAAGACGAGGCCTTGATAATGATAAAAAAGTAATAGAGGCCTTCGATTTTTCAAAAAAACAGCTGATGATAGAAAAACTGGTGGAAGAGGAGGTTGATTTAAAGTTAGGAGTCCCTAGCGAGGAAGATTTTAAATCATACTACGAAGCCAACAAAGATAAGTATATGGAAGAAAAGAAAGATGAATCTGGAAAAACAATAAATCTCCAGCAGGATTTTGAGCAGGTCAAAGACAGAGTTAAGGTTGATTGTATGATTATGAAGCGTCAGGAAAAAATTAAAAGCTTATTGGACGGTCTCAGAAAAACAAAAGATGTCTTTATATATGATGCCCAGTTTGAAGGCCAATGACAGGGAGGATGAGTGAGGATAGAGGTAAAGGTTATTACAAGAGCTAAGAAAGAAGGAATAGAAAAGACCTCGGATGATAGCTATAAAATAAAAGTATCCCTTCCTCCGGAAAAGTTCAAGGCCAATAAAAGAGTGATAGAACTTCTTTCGGAAGAGCTTGGTATAAAAAAGAAAAATATTAAAATCATCTCAGGAGAAACAAGCAGCAAGAAAATAATAGAGATAAGCTCATGAAAAAGCTGTTTATAGGTATAATTTTATTATTATTGTGCAAACCTCTGTTCGCGGAGCCCGTGAACCTAAAGGTAAAAGTAGACAGGGATAAGATCACCATAGGCGATAAAATAAAATATGAAATTATTGTAGAATACGATAATGGCGTTGAGATAGCCCCTTATGCTACGGGGAAAAACCTCGGAGAATTTGAGGTAAAGGATTATAAAATAGAAGTTCCCAGGAAAATGAAATCCGGGAGATTGATTTCCAGAGCTATTTATACTATAGCCACTTTTACAACAGGTGACTTTACCATACCTGGCCTGAAAATCAAATACAAAGATCTGGATAAGCAGGAAAAAGAGGCTTTATCAGATGAAATAAAGATAAAGGTAGAGAGCGTAAAGCCTAGTCCTGATGATAAGGATGACATAAGGCCGCTCGCAGGCCCTGCGGAAATAAAGGGCAAGCTCCCAGCCTTGGTATTTGTTGCTTTTATTTTGCTTATAGCGGGTATCATGGCGTTTATGTATTTTAAAAAGAAAAAAGAAAAAGAAGAAAAACCTAGCATACCTCCGGCCCCTGCGGAAGAAATTGCAAGAGGCGCTTTAAGCGCCCTTAAAGAAGCAAATCTTATAGAAAAAGGACTGATTAAGGAATATTATATAAGGCTTTCGGATATTATCCGGACTTATATAGAGAACAGGTACAGGATATTTGCTATGGATAGGACGACATGGGAGCTTTTCCAGGAGATGAGGTCAAAAAGAATAGAGCGCCTGCATGTGGATAAAATAAATTATTTTTTTGAAGACTGTGATATGGTGAAGTTTGCAAAATACACCCCACTCCAGAAAGAGATCGAAGAGGCCTATAACAAAGCGGAAGAGATAATAAACATAACCACCCCCACCCCAGGGGTGTCACCCCTGGGGTGAGGGTGGGTGGCCGAGGATTTAATGAGATTCGCTAATCCAATATTCCTAATATTGCTTGGCATTATCCCGTTATTAGTCTGGGACTATTTCAGGCACGCTAAATTACGCGAAGCAAGCGTTATTTTCTCGGATATCGCCATCCTGAAAAGCATAAGGCCGGGATTCCGCGTAAAGTACAGGCATGCCTTGATGATATTGAGGATGGCGGCTATTTTTATTTTTGTCCTGGCGCTTGCGAGGCCTCAGGCAGGCCAGAAAGAAGAAGAGATAATAACAGAAGGGATTGATATCATGCTTACCCTTGATATCTCCGGCAGCATGAGGGCGGAAGATTTTGCGCCGCAGAATAGGCTGGGAGCGGCCAAGGATGTCTTAAGGGAATTTATAAAAGCCAGGAATAACGACAGGATCGGCCTGGTTGTTTTTTCAAGATATAGTTTCACGCAGTGCCCCCTTACGATTGATTATGGCACGCTTATAGAGCTTCTGGATAAAGTGGATATAGGCATGATAGAAGACGGGACCGCTATAGGAATGGCGATAAGCAATGCTGTAAACAGGCTCAGGGATTCTAACGTTAAAAGCAAGATAATCATACTTCTGACAGACGGCGTTAATAACGCCGGCAAGATAGATCCTTTGACTGCAAGTAAAGCTGCCAAAGCGCTTGGCATAAAGATATACACAGTAGGGGCGGGAAAGCCGGGAGGCGCCATGTATCCGGTGGATGACCCTATCTTTGGAAAAAGATACGTGCACATGGATACGGAAATAGACGAAGATCTCCTTAAAAATATTGCCGATGAAACAGGAGGGCTATATTTCAGGGCCGAGGATAAAGAAGGACTGAGAGAGATTTATAAGACAATAGGCCGGCTTGAAAAAACAAAGATAGAGACAAAGGAATACGCAAACTATACTGAGTTAGCCGTAATTTTTATATTGCCGGGGTTCATATTGTTGCTGCTAGAAATAATATTGGCGAACACCATATTCATTAAAATTCCTTAACTCCATAAACTTGACACTCTGACAATGACGGTTTTGTAAAGTTTATGGGATAGCGAGGCGAGCGCATGCATTGGGGAAGTCCTGTATATCTGAATTTTCTTTTATTGATTCCCGCGGCAATCGTATTTTTTATATTAGCCGGGATAAGTAAGAGGAAAAAAGTGGAAAAATTCGGAGACAGCGCTCTTATGGAGAAGCTTTCTTCTTCCAAAAGCCTTGTTAAGGAAAGGATAAGAAAGGTTTTGATAGTCATTGTCTTAAGTTTTCTGATCATTGCTTTAGCCAGGCCTCAAATAGGCAGCCGGCTTACTATGACCAAGCGTTACGGAGTGGATATAATGATAGCCATAGACACCTCATCAAGCATGCTGGCTCAGGATATAAAGCCAAGCCGCATTGAAAAAGCAAAACTGGAAATTTCCTCTCTTATAGATAAGATGAAAGGCGACAGGGTCGGGATACTGACATTTGCGGGAGACAGCTTTATGCAATGTCCGCTAACGCTGGACTATAGCGCGGCAAAGATGTTTTTAAACATAATAGAGCCTGGCATGATGCCAAAACCAGGCACAGCTATAGGAGGCGCGATTAAGACAGCTGTGAAAGGTTTTACTAAAAAAGAAAGAAAACACAAAGTCCTCGTCCTTATTACAGACGGAGAAGACCATAATACGAATCCCTCAGAAGCCGCTACTGAAGCGAAAAAAGAAGGGGTGATGATTTATGCAATAGGCATAGGCACCAGGAAAGGGGAGCCCATACCTATTATAGACTCTTCCGGCAAGATCAGCGGTTATAAAAAAGATAAATCCGGAGAGGTTGTAATGACGAAACTGGACGAAGAAATGCTTCAGAAAATAGCCCTTATTACAGACGGTAAATATTACCACGCTACAGCCAGCGAGTTTGAGCTCGATAAGATTTACGGCGAGATAGACAGGATGGATAAAAAAGAACTTTCAAGCAGGCTGTTTACTCAATATGAAGACAGGTTTCAATATTTTCTCGGAGTTGCTTTTATATTGCTTTGCATCGAACTTATAATAGGGGATAGAAAGAAGAAATGAAGCTGCTGCTGATATTTTTATTCTATATGTCTATGTTAGGATGGGCCTGGGGAGATTCGCTTGCTTCAAAAAATAGCGAAGGGAATAAGCTTTATAAAGAGGGCCGACTTGACGAGGCTTTATCCAAGTGGCGCGACGCGCAGATTGAAAGCCCTGACAGCGACGCTCTTCATTACAATATAGGTAGCGGCCTTCATGAACAGAAAAAATACGAGGATGCGTTTAAAGAGTACGAAAAGTCTCTAAATTCAAAAGATAGTGAACTTCAGCGTAAGGCGTATTATAATACGGGGAATACGCACTACAGGATGGGCAAATTATTAGAGGCGATAGAAGACTATAAAAAATGCCTGGATATAGATCCGAATGACGAAGACGCGAAATATAATATAGAATTTGTAAGAAAAAAGATAAAAGAAAACCTTAAAAAAGAAGACCAGCAGCAAAAACAAAAAGAATCTTCTCAATCTCAAGACAAGCAGGAAAAGCCTCAGGAATCGTCAGACGCTCAAAAATCAGAAGAGGATAAAGAAAAAGAGGCTCAACAACAGGCCCAGTCTCAGCAGGAAAAAGATCAGCAGGAAAAAAAAGAAGGCCAGGCAAAAGAAGCTGATGAAGCGACCGGAGGCCAGAAGGCTGAAGAAAAACCTTCAGGAGAAGAGGCCAAAGGCGAAATGTCGAAAGAGGACGCTATAAGGCTTCTAGATGCGCTTAAAGACGATGAAAAGGATGTTCAGAAGGAATTAAAAAATCAGTCCAAAGAAGGACAGTATAGGGTAGATAAAGACTGGTGATAATCGCAATATATCCAGATACTGGAACAGGATTCTGAAATACTATGAAATATATAATTATATTCCTTTTATTTTGTTCCGTTGCCGCAGTTAGTTATGCGGAGGACATGACAATATCAGCTGATGTGGACAGGAAGGAGATCACATTAGACGAGCAGACAACCCTCACCATAACAGTATCAGGCAAAGTATCAAATATCCCACAACCTTACATTCCCGGCTTAAATGGATTTACCGCTTATTCTTCAGGAAGGTCTCAGAATGTCTCTATTATAAACGGCCAGATTTCTAGCTCTGTAACTTTTACCTATATATTAGTGCCTAATAATACAGGCGACTATGCGCTTGGGCCTTTCAATATAAATTATAAAGGCAAAACATATTCAGCGGATCCTGTAAATATAAAAGTATTGCCTAGAGATAGCCAGCCGAGCGCGCCTTCTCAGCAACCAAATGGCCAGCCTTCTGACCCGGGGCGAGTGGATCAAAATATCCAGCCGCAGCAGGGAAAAGAACTTTTTATAGAAGCGTATGTGGATAAGCTCAGGGCGTATGTAAACGAGCAGATAACGCTTAATTTCGCAGTTTATCAGGCAGTCAATCTATTCAATAATCCGCTATACAACCCGCCGTCTACTACGGGTTTTTGGACGGAGGATATGCCTCCACAGAAAAAATATTATAAAATTATAGACGGCACAAGATACCTTGTGACGGAAATTAAAACAGCTCTTTTTGCCACAGGTCAGGGAGAGTTTACCATAGGCTCTGCAAGATTGGAGGCAACGGTGGAAGATGTGGATAAGGTTTCCTCAAGAGCCCCTTTTGGCGCATTTGATCAGGACCCATTCAGCATGTTTAGAATAGGAAAAACAGTGGCGCTTACAACAGAACCTATAAAAGTAGAGATATTGCCTTTGCCGGAACAAAATAAGCCAGCTGATTTTAAAGGAGACGTAGGAGATTTTGATATTTCTTTAAATGTAGACAAAAGCACAGTAGAAGAAAATCAGCCCGTAAGCCTGAAGATTAAAATAAAAGGAAAGGGCAATATAAAAACAATATCTTCTCCGGTCGCTCCCGAAATTCAGGACGTTAAATTTTATGAATCGGGAAGTTCTGAAAATATTTCAAAAGATGATTATATTGTCCAGGGCGAAAAGATATTTGAAAAAATGATTATTCCGAAAAAAGAAGGGAATATTGTTTTAGGCCCCGTAGAATATACTTATTTCGACCCTGTTCTGAAAGATTATGTACGAAAAAAACTCGCCCCGGTAATAATAAATGTTACAAAATCAAAAGAAGAACCTGCTGAAAAAAATACCTTTGCGCCAGAGGCTACTAAGGAAGAAATCCAGCTTTTAAAAAGGGATATAGGGTACATAAAAACTTTTCATACTGAATTCAGGCCTAAAAACGCTTTTTTGTATAAAAATATAATATTTTTATCGATAAACATACTGTCGTTTTTTATTCTTATAGCCCTATATTTATATGAATTATACAGAAGCAGGCTGAGAACGGATATAGGTTATGCGAGATCTCTTCGCGCGAGAAACGCCGCTTCGAAGAGGCTTAAAGGAGCCAGGGAAACAATAAATAAAAATATGACAAAGGAGTTTTATACAGAAATATATAAGGCTGTAATAGAGTACATAGCGGATAAATTAAATATTCCGCATCCTTCCATCACAAAAGATTCGCTGGAATATAAGCTGAAAGAAGCCGGCCTCAGCGAAGACAACATTGATAAAGTAAAGACGCTGTTTGACGATTGCGATATGGCGCGGTTTGCTTCAGCGAGATTTACAAAAATAGATATGGAGCGCACATATAAACAAGCGGAAGGGATTATTACTAATTTAGAGAGATATATATGAAAAAGGTTTTCGCATTTTCTTTTTTGATATTTTTTATATTTACCGGAATCTTGATGGCGTTCGACAACCCCGAAGATCTCTATGAAAAAGGAAACTCAAGCTATGAAAACGGGGATTATGAAAAAGCAGCCTCTTTTTATGAAGAGCTTGTCAGGACCGATAAAACTAGTTCGGAGGTATTTTATAACTTAGGCAACAGCTACTTCAAATTGAAAAAAATAGGCAAAGCTATTTTAAATTATGAAAGGGCGCTGAGATTGGCTCCGCGCGATAAAGATACGCAGCTTAATTTAAAGCTTGCGCGAACGATGGCCGTAGATAAGATAAATATTTCCGAGAGAGGTTTTGTTTTAAATGCTTTGCTTTTTTTATATGACAGGGCGAACATAAATGAGTTGTCGCTAATATGTTTTTTTCTTTACCTTGCCGTAATTTTAATGTTAATTTTTTCAATATTTTTTGTTGCTAAAAGACGGTTTATGTTTTATACTGCCGCTTCTATAGGAGCTATATTTTTTATCCTGCTTATATTTTTATTCGCAAAAATAAAGGACGAAAATTTTACAAAGACGGGAGTTGTCGTAGCTGAAAAATCCGATGCAAGAAGCGGGCCGAAAGAAGATTATCTCTTACAATTTACTCTTCACGAGGGCACAAAATTTAGCATAATAAAAGATGCCCAGGACTGGTATGAAATTGAGCTTTCAAAGGACCTAAAAGGCTGGATTCCAAAAATCACCGTCGATATCATATAACCACCACATATAGTTATCGGCGGTAAAAAAATATCAATATATTGTGTTTTTTTAGCTTGACATATTATTGGCAAGTGATATACTTATTTTTTATTAGAGCGCGATGATTATAAATTCGGGAGGAGCATGTAATGGAATTAAAGACTAAGGTTGAAAAGAAGTTGAGCATCTCAGAAAATTGTCTTAAAGTTCTTGAAAAAAGATATCTCATGAAAGACAAGGATGGAAAAGTCGCGGAGACATCCGAAGGCATGTTTAGAAGGGTAAGTCGCTACATAGCGAAAGCGGACAAATCGTACGGCGCGAGCAGTCTGGAAATAAAAGAAACAGAGAATAAATTTTACGAGAGCATGTCTAATTTTGAGTTTATGCCCAACAGCCCGACTCTTATGAACGCAGGAAGAGATTTAGGCCAGTTGTCCGCATGTTTTGTATTGCCGATTGGCGATTCAATGGAATCCATTTTTGATGCGATAAAGAACACGGCTATGATACATAAAAGCGGAGGAGGAACTGGGTTCAGTTTTTCGCGATTACGGCCTAAAAATAGCGTTGTGCGATCTACTGGGGGAGTTTCAAGCGGCCCAGTTTCTTTCATGAAGGTTTTTAACGCCGCCACCCAGGCGGTTAAACAGGGCGGGACCAGGCGCGGGGCAAATATGGGAATTCTCCGTGTAGATCATCCTGACATACTGGAATTTATCCGGTGCAAAGAGAATGACAAGGAAATAACAAATTTTAATATTTCCATAGCCGTTACGGAAGATTTTATGAACAAGGTTATAGCCGATGAAGAATATTCTTTGATAGAACCTCACAATAAAAAGGAATTTAAAAAAATAAAGGCCAAAGAAGTTTTTGACCTGATAGTAGAATTGTCCTGGAAAAACGGAGAGCCCGGAATTATTTTTATAGACAGAATCAACAAAGACAACCCTACTCCTAAGCTTGGAGAAATTGAAAGCACGAACCCCTGCGGAGAGCAGCCGCTTTTACCGTTCGAAAGTTGCAATCTGGGCTCGATAAACTTGGCCAAAACCGTATGCGGAAACGACAAAAAGCAAGTTGACTGGAACGCGCTGAAAGAGCTGGTGCATACAGGCGTTCATTTTCTTGACAACGTGATTGATGTGAATAAATTTCCTCTCCAGGAAATAGAGAAGATGACCAGGGCCAACAGGAAGATAGGCCTTGGGGTGATGGGCTGGGCGGACATGCTTATAAAACTTGAGATACCTTATAACAGCGAAGAAGCGGTCCAGCTTGGCGAAAAAATAATGAAATTTATATCCGATGAAGCTAGGATCAAATCGCAGGAACTTGCCAAAAAGAGAGGCGCTTTTTCTACTTTTAAAGAAAGCACCTTCGCGGAAAAAGGGCTGAAAGAATTAAGAAACGCCACGCTTACAACAATCGCTCCGACAGGCACTATATCGATTATATCAAATACCTCAAGCGGCATTGAGCCGTTATTTGCATTATCGTATTACAGGAATGTAATGGATAATGACAAGCTTATAGAAGTCAACGCCTTGTTTGAAGATGTTGCGAAAAAAGACGGGTTTTATTCCAGAAAGCTCATGGAAGAAATCGCGGAAAAAGGCTCCATCAAGGACATAGAAGATGTCCCTGAAAAATATAAGAAGATCTTTGTCACGTCTCATGATATAGCCCCTATTTGGCATATAAGGATGCAGGCGGCGTTCCAGAAATATACTGATAATGCTGTATCTAAGACTGTTAATTTTTCACATGACGCTACAAAAGATGATGTGAGAGAAGTATATATGCTGGCTTTCAAGTTAGGATGCAAGGGTATAACCATTTACAGAGACAAAAGCAGGGAGGAACAGGTGTTAAATATAAGCTCCGACGATTCAACAAAAAAAGAAGCAAGCTCTAGTATGGTGCAGGAACCTAGTGAAAAGAAAAGCGTTGCTCCCAGGCCAAGGCCTGTTGTTACAAACGGCACAACTACAAAGGTTGCAACGGGATGCGGCAATCTTTATATAACTATAAATGTCGATGATAAGAGCCTGCCTTTCGAGGTATTTATCCAGATGGGTAAGGCTGGCGGATGCGCTGCGAGCCAGCTGGAAGCGATAGGAAGGCTTGTATCTCTGGCGCTCCGTTCAGGCGTGGAAAACAGCAAGATAGTAGAACAATTAAGAGGCATACGCTGTCCGTCTCCTTCGTGGGAGAAAAGCGGAAGGATTTTTTCCTGTTCTGACGCTATTGCGAGGGTCCTGGAGTTAAGGCTTGGCAATGGCAAGATGCACCATCAGGAAGAAGCTTTGGAAAAGCATTCCCCTCATACTATGATAGAAGACAAGCTTGGAACAGTGGTGGGAGTATGTCCTGACTGCGGCGCTGCGTTAAGGCATGAAGAAGGATGCGTTGTCTGCCGTTCATGCGGATATTCCAAATGCTGAAATCCGATCTCTGGATCAAGAAGATGGCTTTAGAGCATGATATGATAAAGCCATTCCACTCCCAGCAGATTAAAAATAACAATATCTCATATGGCCTTTCCAGCTATGGCTATGATATAAGAATTGCAGACGAGTTTAAAATCTTCAAAGGTTCCGGCAAAAAAATAGTAGATCCTAAAAACGTAAAAGCTGATTTATTTAAAGATTTTAAAGGCCCTGCCTGTATAATTCCCCCAAATTCTTTTATTCTGGCGAGATCCCTTGAATATTTCAAGATACCATCCAATGTCCTTGCGCTTTGCACAGGTAAAAGCACATACGCCAGGATAGGCGTGATAGTAAACGTTACTCCTTTAGAGCCGTCATGGGAAGGATATCTCACTATAGCAATAAGCAATACCTCGAAATCTCCCGCAAAACTTTATGCTGACGAAGGCATCGCCCAGGTTGTTTTTTTTGAATCAGATGAGCAGTGCCAGGTTACTTACGCTGATCGCAAAGGCAAATACCAGTCCCAGCAATCTATCACGTTATCAAAATAAATTTAACATAATCTTTACAAAACCGTCATTGTCAGAGTGTCAAGATGTTGCGGTGCGCTTTTGGTTCTGGCTGTTTTTGATGGGGTTCCCTTAGCATTATAATTAGCGCAAAACTTGACAGAATATTTAGACATGCTATACTTATTATACTTATGCTACTTCTAGTAAGTACTCTAACTCTATTATGACATAATAAAATATGGAAAACAAAAATATATCAGCGCAGGAAATAGTTAAAAAATTTAATATTTCGTATCATACCCTAAACTACTATACTGCAATGGGGTTATTGTCTATTTGCGCTAAGATTGGAAACAGGCGGATATATGAAGAAGACATGGTCAAGGAGCGTCTCGCTAAGATATCTGAATTATCAAGAGAAGGCTATCCTTTGCATCTAATCCGCAAGAAATTGGTTGGGATATAATTATGAGCTATTATAAGGTATTAGGTTTTGATAAAGAGCCATTTTCCAGCAGCCCGGATCCGAATTTTTTTTATGAATCCATAGAACATCGCACTGCTTTGATGCGCCTTATGGTTGATATTCGCTTACGTAGAGGGCTGAGCTTGATATTGGGAGATATCGGCACTGGGAAGACGACGCTTTCAAGAAAGCTTTTTCAGATGCTAAAAGAAAGAGAAGATATAGTTTTTCACATGATCCTCGATCCTACCTATGACACTGAAGCCATCTTCCTTGATTCTCTGATTAGAACTTTTAAAATAGAGATGCCCGCAGGCCAAACCTCTATCCTGGACTATAAAGAGGCAATTAAAAAATATCTTTTTCAAAAAGGCATAGAAGAAAATAAAACCGTTGTTCTATTAATTGATGAATCGCAGAAATTAAACGACATTTCTCTGGAAATTTTACGCGTGCTTTTAAATTATGAGACCAATGAATATAAATTGCTTCAGTTGGTTTTGTTGACGCAGTTGGAACTCTTGCCACGGCTTCAGGGAATAAAAAATCTTTGGGACCGCATAAGTCTGAAATATATGCTTAATCCATTGGATGAAAGAGAGACAAAGGAATTGATAGAGTTTAGGCTAAAGGCAGCAGGCTATTGTTCTAGCGAGCCTTTTTTTACTACTGAAGCGATTACTCAGATCCACCGTTATACCCAAGGTTATCCCAGGAGAATCGCAATGATTTGCCATAATGCGCTGAAAATTTTAGTTATGGAGCATAAACCGGTTGTAGATATTGGGATAGTGCAAAATTTAATCGCAAGAGAAGTTAAGATAACAGGATAATTTAATAAGAGAATAAAATGGAAGAAAACAAGATTACCCCGGAAGAGCAGCTGCTCAGGATCATAGAAGACCCTAAAACAGAAAAAAGCAAAACCCCTCTTCCAATGAAAACAACCTATGGCGATATAAAATTCTTAACGTCTTTTTTTAAAAGCCTGCATATACAGAAAGATTTTTTTAAACGGATCAACTTACAAGCGGCTAATAAAATAATATTAGTAATTTGCGGTATTTTTACCATTTTCTGGTTGTTTGATTTTATTAAGACAGGAAGCATGTTGAATAAAAAACTAGAAAAGGTTATCGTGGAAGCGCAAGCTTACGAGCCTCAGAATGTAAATATTAAGCCTATTCCTGAAATAAATATATCCGACGCTATCATGAACGCAAAAAAGCGAAATATATATACCTTTACCATGCTAACTGCCGTTGCGCAATCCCCTACAGGAACGGATGTTGCGGCAATGATAAGCAATTTGAAACTTGTAGGAATTATCTGGGGGGATAACCCGCAGGCAATGATAGAAAGTTCCAAAGAACAGAAGACATATCTTTTGAATAAAGACGACATGGTGGACGAATTAATTATAAAAAAAATCTTGAGAGATAAGGTTATATTAGGTAAAGATGACAAGGAATGGGAATTAAGATAATGAAGAATTTTATTTTTTTAATTTTTTACATAATTATGTTTTTAGGTTTGATTGAAGGGGTCAATCAAGCAACAGGCCAATCTCAAGATGAAACCCTAACTCAAACTGCTGCGCTAACCCCTGAGAAGGCTCAAATTCCGGAGAAAGGCTATTCTCCCGGTGTGGAGCTTGGACAATCCATACCTGATGTATCCACCTTTCTTTTAGAAGAAAAGATATCCGAAGGTATAAAGATAAGCCAGGAGAAGATATCTTTGGATTTAAAAGGCATTGATATTGTCGAACTTTTCAGGATCCTTTCTTTAAAGATGGGCTTAACTATTGTGCCTACCAAAAGCGTTACCGGCAGAGTAAATGTTTTCTTGAACAGCCTTACCTTTGATGATGCTTTAGACGTTATCCTGGTAAGCCAGGATTTGACCTGTGTAAAAAAAGGGAATATTATAACCATAATGACTGCCGCGGAATACGAAAGGCTCTATGGGAAGAGATACAATGAGATGAGAAAATTTAAAACTATAAAACTTAGCTATGCTAAACCCTCAGCCGTATTTACTGCGCTGGCTCAGCTAAAATCCGATGTTGGGAAGATTATCGTTGATGAAGCGTCTGGGACAATTGTTATCATCGATATCCCTGATAAATTAAAATTTATGGAGGAAACGATAAAAGATTTAGACCGACCTCTTGTGACAGTAATAATTCAATTACAATATGCAAATCCTGAGAGTATAAAGAGTCAAATATCCAATGCGATCACTCCTGGCTTAGGAGAAGTTATTGTAGATAAGGCTTCAAACAAGGTTATAGTTTCAGATTTACCATCTAAAATAAGCAAGATTAAAAAAATGATTAAATCCATGGATGAAGAATCTCAGCAGGTATCTATCGATGTGGAAATAATCCAAGTTGTTGTAAGTAATAAATTTCAAAGCGGAATTAATTGGGAAAAAATATATACGGATCCTAAATTACAGTCATTGAACCTTATCGGAGAATTTCCAGTCAGTCCTGATGTATCCGCTTATCAAAAAATTGTCTATGGCGCATTGGCAGAAGATGAGTATACCGCTACGTTACAATTTCTGCAAACCTACGGAGATGTCAAGACCGTGTCGCGGCCGCGCATTACAGTGATCAATAATCAAGAGGCAAAAATAATGGTGGGCTCTCGGGAGCCTTATGTCACCCAGTCCATAAGCAAGTCATCAACCACTGAAGTTATTTCGGAAAATGTAGCATTTATTGATGTAGGAGTAAAATTAAATGTTGTGCCTACTGTGCACAAGGACGGATATATTTCTCTAAAGATTAAGCCTGAGGTAAGCTCAGTAACAGGTACGCTTAAAACCGGAATAGACAGCGTTATCCCAATCGTAACTACTTCTGAGGCAGAAACAGTAACTAAGATTAAAGATGGGGCAATGATTATGGTTGCTGGATTTACGCAGTATGAAAAAAGAAAAAATGTTTCCGGGTTGCCTATTGTTTCTAAAGCGCCTTTTGCAGGGGCTCTTTTTGGAACGCGCACTCAAGAAGACCCAGTTACGAAAGAATTAATAGTTTTTCTAACGCCTAGGCTTATAAAAGGAGATAAAACAGCTATTGATACAGGATTAGGAAGATATATACCTAACGATATGATGCCAGAAGATATAAAAGACGCTATAGTATTAAAAGAGCTGGAAAATATAATAGCAAAGCAAGAAGATGGGAAAAAGGACTCTATAGAGGTTGATATACAAGAAAAAACCAAAGGTATGAAGCATTATCAATAGCCATGGAAACTTATAAAAAGTGGAATTTTTCAATGTTAGCTATATTATGTTTAATCTTTGTTTCAATTTTATTTGCGCCTATCGCTAATGTATGCTGGGCTCAGGAAGATCCAAGTTTGTTTGCCCAGAACCAAGACATCAAACAGGAGATTTATTCTAACAACAAAGAAACCGAAAATAAAATAGACGATACAAATCTTACTATTTCATCTGAGGAGGTAAAGAAGACTCGGGCCATTGCAAAAAAGGTTATAACTCTCCTCATAGATAAGTTAGCCGCAAAAGGAGTAGAGAAAGAAAATGTTGAAAAAAAGAATCTGGCCCTTACACAAAAAATGCTTTCTCTTATTAGTGAAAAACAAGCAGTAAAAGAAAGTTTTACAAAACAAAACCAGGCCTTGACACAAAGAATCCCTTCTCTCATAAATATATTATCCGAGAGAGAAGCAGAAAAAGAAAGCCTGATAAAACAAAACCAGGCACTGGTGCAAGAAATGGAATATCTTGTTAATAGAATATCCGAAAAGGAAGTAGGGAAAGAGAACCCCGACCTAAAGAAAAAAGTTGCAGCTTTTTTAATGGATTTATCTAAGAGAGAAATGGAAGAAAAAGATGTTTTAAGAAACGAAATAGACAACCTTAAGAAAACTCTCGATGAGGAAAGAGCTGCGCTTAATGAGAAACTAGGAATAGCATATATTCACGCAAAGATGTATAATGAAGCTATATGCGCCTATGAAGAGGTATTGACTTTTAATCCAAATAGGACTATGCCAGTATATTATTTGGGACTTTTGTATAAATATGCGGAAAAGAACCCAAAAAAGGCTGTCCAGTATTTACACAGGTATGTAGAATTAGCTCCAAAAGGGGAATACGCTAAAAAGGCCAGGGAGTTAATAAAGATATTAGAATAAATTAATGGGAGTCGCAATCTTTGAGTTGCGCATAATAAATGAAAAAAATATTTATCAAAATAGGCCTTTCAATTATTAGTTTTCTCTGTGTGGCGATATTTCTGGTTTTGTTAGAATATTGCTTGGCTGAAGGGGCTGATCAGACAGCAGAGCAATCTCAAGGCCAGGTTTCAGCTCAAACTACTGCGCAAGGCGGCGGCCCTGGGGGGCAGGCTCAAATGCCTGGTCAGGGCCAAACTCCTGGACAAGGTTATTCTCCTGGGCAGGCGGCTCAAACTCCCGGGCAGGGCTATTCTCCCGGCATGATGCCTGGGCAATCCATGCCTGGCGTATCCGCGCCCCAGACATTCTCTTCATCTATAGAATCGCCACAGACTGATTCTTTACAAGCCGCAGAAGTAGTTACCCCTCTTTCAGAAGAGAATATAGCCGAAGGTATAAAGATAAGCCAGGAGAAGATATCTTTGGATTTAAAAGGCATTGATATTATTGAACTTTTTAGGATTCTTTCTTTAAAGATGGGCATAACTATAGTGCCTACTAGAAGCGTTACCGGCAGGGTAAATGTCTTTTTAAATAATCTTACCTTCAATGATGCCTTAGATGTTATTCTCGTAAGCCAGGATTTGACTTGCATAAAAAAGGAAAGCATTATAACCATAATGACCACTGCAGAATACGAGAGGCTTTATGGAAAGAAATATAATGAGACTAGAAAATTTAAAACTATAAAGCTTAACTATGCTAAACCCTCTACTATATTCGCCGCCCTGGCTCAGCTAAAATCCGATGTTGGAAAAATTATAGCTGATGAAACAACGGGAACGCTTTTCTTAATTGATATTCCGGAGAGGTTGGAATTGATGGAAAACACGATTATGGATTTAGATCGATCGCCTCTTACGGAAATAATAGATATTAAATATGCAAAACCAGCAGACCTTAAGACGCATTTGAGCGGCGCAATTACTACAGGTCCAGGGGAGCTTTTTGTGGATGAACGGTCAAGTAAAATAGTGGTTTCGGATTTACCCGAAAAGATGAAGAAATTAAAACGCATAGTTAAAGCTTTTGATGAGGAAACCCGCCAGGTTTTTATTGAAGCAGAGATTTTGCAGATTTCCTTAAAAGATGAATACCAAAGAGGAGTAAATTGGGAAAAATTTTTTAACGATAAAGCGCTGCACAGCTTAGACTTTCAAGGGACTTTTCCCGTTAATCCTTCTTTTAGCCCTGCGCCAGCGCTCGCTACTTCAGCTTTGCAGATGGCTGTAGGCGTGCTCTCCAGCGACCATTACACCACTACTTTACAGTTGCTTAAGACTTATGGCGATGCAAAGATTTTGTCTCGGCCGCGTATTGCAGTAGTAAATAACCAGGAAGCCAAGATTCTGGTGGGTTCTCGCGAGGCGTATGTTACTCAGACCCAGAGTCAGGCGGATATTGTAATAACCTCAGAGAACGTTCAATTTATTGATGTAGGAGTAAAATTAAATGTTGTCCCAACAATAAACAAAGACGGATTTATAACCATGAAGATTAAGCCTGAAGTAAGTGCGGTGCGCGATACGCTCATAACAGCTATGGGCAGTTCTGTGCCGATTGTGGAAACTACCGAAGCAGAAACAGTGGTTAAGGTTAAGGATGGGGCAATGATTATGATCGCCGGATTGATGAAAGAAGAAAAACGTAAAGACGTGTTAAGCATGCCCTTTTTTTCCAGCATCCCTGTTTTGGGAACGCTTTTTAGTTCTAGGGCGGAACAGAAGAAAAACACGGAAGTAGTTGTTTTTATAACCCCGCGCATTATTTCCGGAGATACTCAGCTTCCCGGCACTGAGCCTGAAAAAATAATACCGCCCAGCATTATGCCCAAAGATATGAAAGAATCCATAATCTCTAAAAAGGTAGAAGATATTAAATTAAAGCCATCCAAGGTATTATTGCCGGCGGATAAACCTACTATAGAGACTATGCCCATAGGTAAAGAAAAAGGCGCAATAGACATTCAGGAAAAGGCAAAAGGAATAAAGGAGTATTAGATGAGGACAATAACGGATAATTTAAAATTTAAAATTTTTATGTTTCTCGTTTCATTAAATTTTCTATTTTTCTACTCCCTGTTTATGCCAATGAAAATATGGGCTGAAAATGAAAAACAGTTACGGCAGGCGCAGGAACAAAAACTTGACCAGGAAATCGCAGACTTTAAAAGAAAATTGATAAAGCTCGAAGTTGATAATGAAAATAAAAATTCGAAAAAACTAGATAAAGAAAAGCAAAAAACACAAAAATTAAAGGATGAAAATCTGGGATTAAAGAAGAAGATCCTTCTGATCGAAGAGGCCAGAAATAATGACATGGCTAGCCTTTATCAAGAATTAGGAACCGCTTATACTCTGGCAAAACTTTTTGGCCAGGCTATAGACGCGTACACAAAAGCGCTGAGCCTTAATCCCAATAATGCCGAAGTCAATTATAACCTAGGCCTTCTATATCAACATTCGCGGGGCGATGCTAAAAAAGCCCTGCATCATTTTAAAAAATATTTGCGGCTTGAACCGGAAGCAAAGAATAAGGAAGAGGTAGAGTACTTAATAGAGATGTTAGAGGGAACGCCAGTAGCTGAGATTAAATAATTTTTTGTTTGTGTAAAAATTCTAAAAAATGAAGAATAAAATAATTATAATAGTTTTCGGTTTAATGGGTTTAGGGTTATTAACAGTTGCCCTAATCTTTTTTATAAAGAGCGACAAACTTGATTCAGAACTTATTCAAACAAAGCGTATGATGCAGCAGGTACAGGAAGAGACCAAGCGCACTCAGGAAGAAAAAGAAGAGTTATCCAAAAAAAATGAGAAACTCCAGGTAGATACAATTTCTTATGTAACGCTTAACGCTGACCTGCAAAAAGAAAAAGAAAATTTAGAGGCAAGGTTAAACAGCGCGCAAAAAATACTTGAAAACAAAGAGGCGGATTTGCAGAGATTAAAGGAGACATTTGAGCAAATAGAGGAAAAAACAAAGAAAGAAAAGAATGTTAGAAATGAAGAAGCGATTGATGAAAAAAAAGAATTACAAGAAAGAATCAGCTCTCTGGAAACAACGCTTGAAAAAGAGAGGGCGCTCTATTATTACGATTTAGGGGTTGCCTATACTCAGTCAAAGCTCTACGAAGAAGCAATAACTGTGTATGAAAAATCGTTAAAGTTTAATAACATTAATCCTGATGCGCATTATAACTTGGCGCTTTTATATGATAATTTTCAACAGGATTCAGGAAAAGCGCTTTTACATTATAAGAAATACTTAGAACTTAAGCCCAATGCTGATGATAAAGAAGAAGTAGAGGATTGGATAAAGCGGCTAAACTAGAGATAAAAAATGTTTAAAATCATTGTTGTGATATTTTGTTTAATAGCCTCTTTAACGGCTAATGGCCTATGCGCAGAAAAAAAAGAGAATAAACCCTCAACAACAATTCCCCAGCCTCCTTATGGGCCCGATCATGGCCCGGGCCATAATGCTCCAATGCCAGGCCAGATTTATCAATCCTTCTATATGCCGTCAAGTTCTTTTGCAGATATTAATAATAACAATATCCTTGAATCTGATGAGTTAAAGGCTTTTGAAGCAGCAAAATTTCAAATTTTTGATATTGACCAGAGCGGCGCTTTAGATAAAAAGGAAATAGAAAATTTTGATCTTATTGATTTTATATTATCAAGAGGCGGAGAAAATTTTAGCAAATTGAGCGATGAACAAATATGGTTATATAAGGAGTGGCGCAGTTTTGTGCTTTCGCTTAAAATCAATAATCCGAATGGCGGCGCGATTGATGCTGAATCTTTTGCAAAATGTTATCCTGATAAAATATGCGATGAGTCTCCCGGTCAACCTGGAAATATGCCGCATCCCTGAATGCAATGTTAACTTATATTAACCTATCCTTGAAAGAAATCATTCGGCGTAGACGGCGCGCTCTCTATACATTATCAGGTATAGTTTTGTCAGGGGCTTTGTTGTCATTTACGTTCCTGGTGACATCTTCTTTGAAAAGTAGTTTTAGCCGTGTGCTTATGGGCGTGGGCGCAGATATCGTGGTCCAGACTCACGGCGAACCCTGTGTTTGGGCCCCTGTTAAATTGCCTACAAATCTGAATCCTATACCAGTAGAAATGGTGGAGAAAACCAGAAAAATAAAAGGGGTTAAGCAGGCTTCAGGAATTTTAATCTGCTGGGCGTTTAATGGAGAAGAGGGGAATCTGCGCCCCTCAGTTATTGCAGGCGTTGAACCATGGGAGAGAGAATTAGGGCCATTGAAATTAAGCCAAACCGAAGGTTCAGGAAATTGGCTGGCTAAGGGCAGGTACTTAAATGACATTGATGTTTATGCGTCAGTTATAGATTATGACTTTGCGAAATTTATGAATACTGACGTAGGTTCATTTATTGATTTCGGAGACAAAAAATTTGAGATTGTGGGTATTATTAAGACCGGCCGCGATGCGCGCATTGCAGGGGCGCAGGCATTTATTCCTTTGCGCACCGCTCAGGAATTGCTCAAGAAAGGTAATATAGTAGATACAATATTCGTAAAATTAGAAAGTGATGCTGACTCAAGAAGGGTATCAGGAGAGCTAAAAAGGCTTTTTGGTGAAACTTCCAGCATAACCACAAATCTGGATTTTCCTTCCATGGTTACAGGGTTATCAGTATTTACCAACTTATTTATATGGGGCATGTGTATTTTTATTATGATTGTATCTATCGGGTTTTCAATGAGGTCTATTTCCGCGTCTATTAGCGAGCGTTTCAAAGAAATCTGCGTGATGAAAGCTGTGGGCTGGACAAACCGCAGTGTACGCATTTTGTTTTTTGTAGAATCATTAATTATTGGTTTATTGGGCTCGATGCTTGGGACTGGTTTAGGGGTTATGCTTGCCTGGGGTTATGTAAATTCGATAACTCTACAGCTTTCTGAAGTACTGGCGGCTTATCCGCCATGCTCTATAGCTTCTTCTAAATTTGAGATAGCCCTATCTGGCATCAGGATAGATATTATAGCGCTTATTTGTATTATAGCGGGTTTAACGTTAGTTTCTGCAATAGCCAGTATTATTGTTTTACGAAAGTTAAAAAAAATAGAATGCGCTGAGGGTATTCGAAGGATTTGAAAATCAAGATTCAGAGTCGTGACAAGAGATACTAAGAGAGAAGGAGAAATAATATGATTCGGTTATCGAGATTATTTATAGTTTTATTTTTATTGATAAACATAGTAGGTTGCAATGCAATAAAATTTACAAAAGAAAAGAGATTGAACATTTTTGTTTCCAGCAGTATATCTGCAGCATTCTGTGAGATATTAGATATGTATAAAAAAGAATATCCGGATACTGAGGTTAGTTTTGTTTCAGAAGATTCTGTGGTACTTATGCGCAAGATTCGCGATGAAAATGCCAAGCCCGATATTTTTATTTCTAGCGGCCCCCTCGAGATGATGCCATTGCTTGAGAAAAAACTAATTATGTTGGAAACAGTTGTTCCAATTGCGAATGACTCAGTAGTGTTAGTAACCCTGGCTTCTAACCCTAAGAAGATTATGTTATTGGAGGATTTAGCCAAGCCGGAAGTTAAATCCATATTAATCCCCGAACCTAAAATAAATTCGTCGGGAATGATAGCGGTGGCGTTACTGCGGAAGCAAGGTATTTGGGATAGGATAAAAGATAAAGTTATATTTACTGAATTCGGAAGGAATGCGCATAGCTACATTGCTGAAAATAAAACAGATGCCGCAATTATCTGCCGCTCAAGTTTGTATGATGGCCTTAAGGCTTACGATAAAGTCGTTGTTCCTGCAGATATGTTGGTAGTAGTGGATTTGATTAATTTCCCCGAAGGAAAAATTCAATCTGGCGCAGGCATATTAACTTCCTCTAAAAATAAAAAATTAGCCGAGAATTTTATTAAATACCTGATTTCAGAAAATACCAGAACTGTATTTAAGAAATGGGAAGGAACTGAAACTGAAACTAAAACTTAAACTATGGCTAGCCTTATACATATAGATAATTTGTTGAAGACTTATACAAAGAATGATGAAATTATCAGGGCATTGGATATTCAAGAGCTGGTCATTCCGCCCGGAGGCTTATTTTTTATTAGAGGTAAATCCGGCGCAGGAAAAACTACGTTATTAAATATAATCGGGTTATTGGATAGCCCTACTTCAGGCAGTATACTAATTGACGGCCGCCAGGTAGCCAATTTTCAAGAGGATGAGAAAGCGCAATTTAGGCGCGAATACTTTGGTTTTATATTCCAGTCTTCTAATCTTATTCCCACTTTGACAGTAGTAGAAAATGTTATGCTTTCTCTCTGGCGTTTTAAACCCATAGATAAGCAAATAATCAAAGAAATTGATGAGATTTTGTCAAAAGTCGGCCTATTAAAAAGGCGGAACCATCTTCCTTCTGAGTTAAGCGGCGGAGAACAGCAAAGAGTGGCAATTGCTCGGGCATTGATAAATAGCCCTAAGATGATATTAGCGGATGAACCGACCGCAAATCTGGACCCAGAGACTTCAAAAATTATTTTTGATCTTTTCATGGAAATTGTCCGGGAAAATAAATCAACCCTTGTTATTACAGGCAATGAGAATTTGAATTCAGATAATCAACCTTACACAGAAATCCGTCTTCAGGAAGGAAGGCTGGTAAGTTGAGAGAAATTTAGAAATACGCGGGAGGCTTAAATGGGCAGAATAGCTGTTATAATATTGATAATAGCCGCATTTTTATTTCTCGGGTTGAACGGCTATATTTTGATAGCCAATTCCAGTCTCCATCGTTCGCTTAAAGAAATGCATGATAGTAAAGAGAAAGAGTTTCAGCAACTGCTTAATAAAGAACAGAAATTGATGCAAAAGGAGTTAGAAATTAAATATAAGGATAATACAGTGGCTTTTGAAGAAACATTTAAAAACCTTCAATCTGAAAAGAAGAGATTAAGAGATTTAGAGGGAAAGCTTAATAATAAATAAGGGAATTGAAGTTCTATTTTTTGTTAACTATGTGAAAATCTAACATCAAATATCAAAAATATTTAGATAGATGCCACGCACTTTTTAAAAAAACCTACAAAAAAGCCAGTATTCTTGACAAATTCAAGATGTTATGATATACTTATTGGTAGAGAAATATGAATAGTGAATCCGAAAAGGCAAACCTTTAGTAATTGAGGGGCGCAAAGTCATGCATCCAAATATGGTAAACCGTATGAATGGAAAGGCAGGCTACCGAAGATTCGAAGATTTTCAATTAATCCCAGGTATTCTACCTGGGATTTTTTTTGGAAAGTTTAAAAAATGCCACGCACTAAAGTGCAAACAGGCTAAGGAGGAAGTAAGGAAATGAGAAAAATGCCACGCACTCATATAGAAGGAGCTATTTACTATGTAACATCCCGCGGAGATCACAATGAGGAGATATTTAAAGACAGCAAAGATTATTTAATATATATGAATGCGTTAAAAAAATATAAAGAACAATATGGATTCAAACTATTTGCCTTTTGTCTTTTGCCCAATCATATGCATTTATTGATTGAATTGAAAGAAGGTATTACAATTTCTGATATTATGCATGATTTAAATTCCAACTATACTAAATATTTCAATGGAAGATATAATAAAAAAGGCCATCTTTTTCAGGAAAGGAATAGGACAATTTTGGCTGAAAAACCAGTTTTTTTATTACCTATGACAGCTTATATACATTTGAACCCGAAGTCGCAAAATTTAATCTCCGAAATCAAGGATTATTCTTACAGCAGTTATCCTATGTATAGCGGTTCCAAGTTATCGGCGCTAGAGGGCATGAATTTGAACGAAGAAACAAAGGAAATCGCCGGATATCTTAAAGGAAAAAACTATGCTGATTTTCTAAATAGCGTTACGAAAAATGAAATGGAAGTTTTAGGCAGGGATCTGGCAAAAAAGCTTATACTTGGTTCTGAGGAATTTGTGATGAAAGTGGATCAAAAAATGGAAAAAGCCCTTACCGAGAACCGGATACCGAGAACCGAACACCGAAGATTTATCCTGGCAGGCAGTTTAGCGATCCTGATTTTAGGAATACTTACATTATATCTTTATAATAATACATTAGGCTTAAAGGAGAATTTTAAGAAAGAGCTTTTAGGCAAAGAAACAGAGTTAACCAGTCGTTTGGAAAAGGACAAAGTAAAGATTTATAAAGATCTGGATGAAAAATATCGGGCAGATAATGTTTCCTATGAAGCCATGGCCAAGAGGCTTGAGGTAGAAAAGGGAAAAGTTAAAGAATTAGAAAATAAATTACGTTAACCGGTTTATCCGAGAACCGAGGTGATCTATGTTTAAGAAAATATTAATTATAATATTTGTGGAACTATTAATTTTAGGCGGGTCTGGGGCTATGGGCAGGGCGGAGACCAATGATAATTTTAACCAAGGTGATTGGTCTGGCGGCAGTTCTGCGAGCAATGCTGGGCATCCTGCTGACCAGACAGGATGGAACAAGTATAGTTCCAAAGATACCTCTGTTAATACTGCTAGTTCAGGAAAAGTAGTTCTTTCTACCCTGATAAATACTAAGGTAGATGATACGGATACAGATTTTAAAGGCACCTTAGACAGTAATCTGGAGAAAGTGGGAACCGGAGCCGAGGCAAAACTTCAGCTTAAAGCTGGTTTGACTAATCCTTTTGTTACTGCTCTGGGGCAGTTTACTACTCAGATACCGCCGCGGCCTTCAGTGGGCAATTATGCTTCTTACGCTAAGGCGGGTGATTATGTTTATGCTATCTGGACTACTACTGGCCAGGCAGGATGGAATGTATATGGGCTTTGGAAATACGATATTGCCAATGAAAAATGGTTGCCGGTGAGCAATCTTCCAAAACGTTTTGGCCCGGGCAACCGGCTTATCTATACCGGCGGGGATTTTCTTTATGCTCTCAGAGGCAATACCACTAATGAATTCTGGCGGTATACTATCTCTACCAATAAATGGGATAAGATGGCGAATCTTACTTATAATAGTGTTAATTATAATATAGGCTATGGTTCTGGCCTGGCTTATGTCGGCGGGCAGTATGCTAACTGGATATTCTGCACTGTGGGTTCAGGGACAAAAAATTTCCTGCGTTATAATATTGCCACAGATTCCTGGGAAGACCGTACACATACCTCTACTCCGACTCTATATACTGGTTCAGACCTGGTTTATCCGGGCAGCGGAAACTATATTTATACGGCGCAAGGCCGGGGAAATGATGAAAACATGAGAGGTTTTTATCGCTGCGATGTTTCAGCTAATCCGCATCAGTGGACAGCTATGTTAGGCCAACCCTGGCCAGTGGGCAATGGCAACTATTATGGTGTAGATACTTATGCTTCAGGTGTTGTCTATCCTGGAACTGGTGATTATATCTATGCCTGGAGAGCAAATTGCGATGGTTCTACCAGAGGTTTTGCCCGGTATAATATTAATGATAATACTTGGACTATACTTGCAAACTTACCTATGCCTGTATATGAACGTTCAACTTTATATTATCCGGGTTCAGGCACAAAACTGCATTTTCTAGGCGGCAGGCATTATACCCGGGTATGGAAGTTTGATACAACAACTTTAAATTGGGATCAAATTGTTGGGCCTTCTCTCCCCAGCAACGGCTCAAAGTTTGCGTATCCGGGCAGCGGCGATTATGTCTACTTGCTTAATAGTGGTAGTTTTTCGCGTTATTCTATCAGCCTGAATAAATGGGATAGTTTAACCTCGCCGGGATTTTCCTGCCCATATGGGGCAACCATGGCCTATTATGACGGCTATATTTATGCTAATGCCGGTAGTAGGAATAATGTTTGTGCCACTTACCAGGATTTTAAGCGTTATTCGATTTCAAGTGGGACATGGGAAACCTTAACGAATTTGCCTTTTATACCCCGCAGAGGAAATGATTTAGCCGGCGCACGCTTAAGCGGCAACAAGGATTATATTTATGCCTTAGCCGGAAGCGGCACAAATGATAGCGCAAGCGGTTCACCTTGTCTTTATCGATACGATATTAAAACCAATACCTGGGAACAGAAGACCAACGCTCCGATTTCTTTTTATAATGGCGCGGGGTTATACTATCCAGGCAGCGGAGATTTTCTCTATGCCAATCAGGGAAAAGGTAATGCCGCATTCTACCAATATTCCTTAAGCAATGATACTTGGCAAGTTTTAGCACCCAGTCCCTATGGAGTAGCAGGAGAAGCTAGCGGTATTCCGCAGATAACCGGTTCGGGTGATTATATTTATCTTCTCGCCGATCCTTATTATGGCGATACAAGGGGATATTATCAATATAATCGTCCAATAATGCGCTATTCTATCATCAATAATACTTGGGATACTTTGCCGGGGGGATTACCTTTCAGTAATTCTTATTACTTGTCAACCATAGCTGTCGCCAATAACATCCTCTATTTATTAACTAACGCGGACTGGGGTATGTACCGGTATGATTTAACTAACAATGTATGGCTAGACAAAAGACTGCAGTCTGTTTATAGCTCTACTTATGGAAACATCTTGTGCCCGGATGGAGATACGGTATTTTTTATGACCGGCTGGGGCGAGGCAATTTGGAAATATTCTATCTCTCAGAATAAATGGTTAGGTTATTTGAAAACCCCGTTTATGTTTAGTTATGGCACAAAGTCAGTCTATCCAGGGACTGGAAACTACTTTTATGTCAGCGAAGGAAATCAGACCAAATATTTCTGGAGATACGATTTTACGCTGGATACCTGGGAAAAAATGGCAGATATTCCCTATGCGTTTAATTGGACCTCGCAACTTACTGCTGGAGCTCATTTAATTTTTGCCGCGCCTGGCGCTTCCAGCACCAAGTTTTTGCAATATACCATAGAAACTAATACCTGGGTGGAATTAATGAATTTTTCAGGAGATTACCTTGGTACTTCGTATGCGGGAAATGTAATGGTTTATCCTGGATCAGGGGACTATGTTTATGTGCTATACAATCAGAATACGACTTATTATCCGATATATAGATATTCTATTATTCAGAATTCCTGGACGGCTAAGGCAAATACATCTTGGAGCAGTGCAACTAATACTGCTACTGGCGGCGGCTCGCTATACTGGCCGGGCACGGGTGATTTTCTTTATGCTATCAGAGGAGGCCAGTATAATGATTTTGCCAAATATTCCATGACTAATGATACCTGGACTAATTTGTCATATTTGCCGCGTTATGCAGAACAGACCTATACCTCCGGGCTTGTATATCCGGGCACGGGTGATTTTCTCTACGCATTATATGATGCAAGCCATCTGGCCAAATATTCCATCAGCACTAATCAATGGGATGACCCGAATTTTAATACAGGTACTAGTTGGGTGAATTATTCAGAATATGGTTCTGATATGGTGACCGTAGGTGATGGAGATACAATCTATTATAAACCTGGTGCTGCTGATGCTAATTCCCAATTATTTTATAAATATTCAGTTGCAAACAAAACTCTTACAGGATTAACTAGCACCCTTCTTGCAGATACCGGCCATACAACTGACAGCACCCGTGCATTAGTTTATCCGGGGACAGGTGATTATGTCTATGCTACCCGTGGTTATGGTTTTACCGACTTCTGGAGTTATTCTATTTTAACAAATTCCTGGGCAGCATTGAATCCTCCGCCAGCTACATTCTTACGTAACCATGCTTTATGCGCTACGCCTACTCATGTTTATGTTCTTAGGGGTGAAGGGACAACTACATTCTGGAGATATACTATCTCTTCGGGGTGGTGGGATACCCGGGCAAATATCACCGGCACTGCCTATTGGGGCGCGAAACTTTTATATCCGGGAACAGGAGATTATATTTATGCTTTAAGGGGAAATGGAACAGGAGATTTTTACAGGTATTCTATCCCGCAAGATACCTGGACAAGTATGGCAGCTCTACCGGTTTTAATCGGTTATAGCCATTCTAATTACGGCTATTGCAGTGATATGGAATATCCAGGTTTCGGGGATTATATCTATGCAGTAGGCGGAAGCAGGTATGATCGTGGCTCAGGCGTATATTATTACGGACCTTATTTTTTACGTTATTCTATAACTTATAATACCTGGGAAGAGTTATGCGAGTTGCCTGGTACTGTCTGGCAGGAGCCGCAGATTATGTATCCGGGTAAGGGAGATTATTTATATCTACGTTTAGGAAGGCAGAATTATAATATTTACCGCTTTAATTTTGCCAAATTCGGGGAATATACTTCAGAGATTAAAGATATGGGTAAGAATGCCGGCTACAACACGCTAAGCTGGCAGGATAATGCCATGGGAAAAATAGAGCTGCGGGCAAGGACCGCCAGCGCCTTAGATATGGCCAACGCTGCTTCTTTTACCGGCACAGCAGTAAAGTCAATCACCAAGGGAGCGGACTTAACTACTTATTCCACATCGATTACCGACAAACATAAATATTTCCAGTATAATGCCAGGTTATTTGCTGATGATTTAACTAAGTTACCGGCATTAGATAACGTAACTACAAAATCGGATTATTTCCCGCATAAGCAGGAATTGATTTCCTCTGCCTACAATACTACGTATGCCAATAACCGCCTGATGAAGTTAAGCTGGGCAGATGTCAAACTTTCCGGCACGGATGTGCGTTTTCAGTTAAGAAGCGCTGCGGATAACAATAACTCACCTGGCACCTGGAGCCCCTGGTATGGCCCAACTGGGACTTCCAGTTTTAACTATGAATTCAGTAATGTTAATGACTACAGTATGGCCAATGAAATTGAGTTGTATAATGGTGTAGCGCGCCTGAAACAGATTTACTCCAATTTTGCTTACACGCAGCGTATTATCGTTAATAACTCGAATTCTTATGATTATAGCGGCCTAACTTCCCTAAACATAGACCCGGGCAATAGTGATTTTTGGAGCCATATTAAACAGGATGGTTCTGACATGAGATTTGCCGATCAACAAGGTAATTTGCTCACATACAATTTAATAAGTTTTGATTATAACAATAAAAATGCAATAATTTATGTGAATGTTGGAGAAATAAAATCCGGCCAAAGTAAAACTATATATCTTAAGTATGGCAATGCCGCTGCGGTTAGCGAAAGTACTAATCTTCCCCCGGCGGATTTAATCTTTGGCACGAGCACAGCCATTGATGCTAACCGGTTTAGTTACTCGTTGATGTATCCGGTCAGCCCTACTCAGGTGGTTAGCGCGCAAGAAGTTCCCGCAGTATATTTTATTACAAAATCAAAATACAGCAGGATTAATAGCGCAACTAACCCTCTTACTTTTACTGCAAAAATTGATGGATCGTATAATAGTTGTGACCAGGGAGTATATTTGGGATTTAAAGATACCTCGGCAAATACCGCCATTGCGAATTTTCCTTACGCAATTTCTTTCCGAGTATTCGGGTGTAACGGTGATGGCTATGTGGCTGTTTTTGAAAGTGGAACCGAGAGGGTCAGGGTTAATATTCCGGATACTGCCCGATGGAACGATATCAAGATAGTTCTTAAGCCGACTACCGGAGCAACTTACTATTATAGAGCTACTGGCGATACCACCTGGACGTTATTATATGACTCTAATTTTTCTTCAGCCACTGATTTCTTTGTTGGTATGATAGCGCAATGCCAGTGGGGCCACTTATATAATACGAAAAACTGGAATACTAATAGTCCGGATTTCGGTATAACTGCCATGTTCTCTGCTCTTGAAGAGAAGACTACTTCTCCATCGCTCCCCGACTGGAATTATCGGCATAAGATAGCAGTAAGCAATGTCTTAGGAAGCGCGCTCTCCAGTTATCAGGTGTTTGTGACCTTAGATAAGCGCCATGAGGGTTTTTGGCAGCGTTGTAAGGATGACGGAATAGATGCGCGGTTTGTGGATAGTGATAATGTCAGCACCCTTTTTTATTACCGCAAGAGCTTTGATTATGCCAATAAGACCGCTACCTTTGTGGTTAATATCCCGAGTATTACCGCAGCTTCCTCAAAAGATATCTTTCTTTATTATGGCAATGTTAATGCCGGAGATGTTTCAAGTTTTGACAGTGTTTTTACTAAAGATTTTAATGAACAGGCCAGAAATATTTCCGGGGTAAGCCTAGATGGTATTGGCGGTAAGGTTACTGTGCCTCAGTCAGCTCCTTTGGACATTACTGCGAATGTAACTTTAGAAGCGCAGGTAAAATACGATATAGAGTATTGGCCCAACGGCTGGAGCTATCGTAAGAAAATAACTTTGGATAATACCGCCGGGCAAGCGCAGACAAATGCAGTTGTACCATTCGATGTGCCATATCAAGCCGAGATGAAGGCAGATTATGCGGATTTAAGGTTTTGGGAAATAGACCATAGCAGTAAGTTAAGGTATGGTATAAAAAGTTCTGATGCTTCTAAGGTAACAATGTTTGTTGAAATTCCTTTACTTCCTGCCAATGCCACCAAGGATATCTATGTGTATTATGGTAACGCAACAGCTACGAGTGAAAGTAGTGCAGATCTATTAACAGCAGGAAGTAGTCTTCCTCCCCTGAATGGCTTGGTTGCCTGGTGGAAGCTTAATGAGGGAAGCGGGACAACAACTGCAGATTTTTCTGGAAATGGATTGACAGCGAATATTGGGAGTGCGAGTTGGGTTGATGGTAAATTCGGCAAGGCTTTAAACACAACTGGTGGGTATGCTTCTGTTCCCAATAATAGCTTGTTTAATACAGGGTCGGCTGTTTCGGTGGCTGCTTGGATTAAGACAGATAGTATTGGTACTGGTTATTATTATGTTACTGGAAGATCTATCTATTGGGGAGCCGGTGACTATGGTTTATATTTTTGGCAGGGTTATCCCGGATTCAATATTGGCGCGGATGTTGGAGCGAGAAGCGCTACAGGATGGTCTACTGGCACATGGCATCATTTAGTTGGGACATATAGTAATCCTACTATAAAGTATTATATAGACGGCGTATTGGTAGCTACAGCTTCGCGGAGTGAAACTTTAAGTAATAGTTTGCCTTTTACAATTGGGGCTGAAAATTTAGGTGTTTATAAGTTTCCAGGCATCATTGATAACGTCATGATTTATAACCGCGCTCTTTCTGCTGCCGAGGTTATGCAGGCAATGAATAGCTCCGGCATGTCAGTTGCTTCTTTCTCTGCCGCATTCGGTTCCCAACAGGCTGAGCCGCAGACATTAAAGTGGCTGCCGGGGTTTGGGTATCGTAAAAAAGTGACTTTGACTAATACCACGCTGGTACAAAAAACTAATACCGCAATAATGATGGATGTTGCTTATGTCGCTGGTCATATGAATATAGATTACTCGGACTTAAGGTTTATGAATACAGATTGGAGTAAATTAAGTTATGCGATTAAATCTTCTGATGGAACAAAAGCGACAGTCATGATCTCTGTACCTTTGATTCCAGCCAATTCCACAAAAGATATTTATCTGTATTATGGTAATGCAAGCGCAATTACCGAAAGCAGTTTTGGGTTAGGGTTACCGATTCAAGCTAATGAGAGCGCAATAAGCGGTTGGTGGAAATTTGACGAAGGATCCGGTTCTACTACAGCTGATTCAAAATTAGGATATGGTAGCGGAACTTTAAATAATCTTCCCCTCTGGGTAACCGGTAAGTTTGGCAATGGATTGAATTTTTCCGGCATATCGAAAGCCGTCGCTATTCCAAATTATAATTTTACCAATTTTACGGTTTCAGCGTGGATATATCCTAATTCGTCAACAGGATATGTATTTACCAGAAATTGCTGTTGTGAGTCAATTCTGTATGGTGTCTATTTTGGCGCAGCGAATCAGATCAACTTTGCTGTTAGAGGCGGTTCTACTATATCAGGTACAGGATTTGTTTCCGGGCAGTGGTATCATGTTACCGCGGTGAAGAATGGCACGACGATGACCTTATATAAAAATGGTGTGCAGGTAGCCACAGGAACTGCTCCGGCAACTCTTGATTTTGGCAATTCTGGCAATACCTATGTAGGGAATATAGGAAGGCAAAGAACTAATGGATTAAGCGGCAATGCTTCTTTTGATGGGGTTATTGATGAAGTGGTACTTTTAAATAGGGCTTTATCTGCTCAAGAGGTTATGGATTCGTTTAACAGGTGTTATCCCACGGATGTTGTAACAACTGTTTTTGCGGCAGAAGAGGCGCAGCCAATAATTAACCAAACGATTATCGCTAAATCCGGCGCTTATGAATTAAAATTTACCCAGAATGGCCTGGTGGGCAGTATTAATGGCACCGAGGTAAAGACACTCACTTATGATTTGGGTAAGTTTATGCACGTGGCTTTAATCTATGATGGAACAAATGAAAAATTATATATCAATGGAACCGAAAAAGCTGCGCAGTTATTAACAGGCGCGGTAAATACGAATTCTAATGATTTAATTATCGGAGAAAAAATAAAAGGCGCAATAGATGAAATGCGCGTTTGGAATGTCGCGCGCTCAGCTGCTGATATAATGCGGGATCAAAAAAAGAATTTATTTGGTAATGAATCAGGATTGGTGATGTCTCTTGGTTGTAATGAAAACACCGGCACGACTTTAAATAACGCTGCGCTTAATCCCAATGTGATTACCGGCACGCTCTTTGCAGGCGCGGGCTGGTTCTTCCGGCCATTTGCCTACATTAATGAAAAACCCGTTGCTTTATACCATATGGATACCGGTACTTCTGCGACTCCGGATGGCTCAGGAAATGGCAATACTTTAACCTTATCTGGAACGGCTACCTGGTCAACTGAGTTATCCGGCCCGGGCGCAGGGCAGAGCATTAATTTTGACGGCTCAAGCGCCTTTGCGGAAGCATCGGATTCTGCTACTTTAGATTTAACGGATGCAGTAACGATTGAAGCCTGGATTAAGCCTACCAATGTTTCGGATACTAAAATTATCCTGACCAAAGGGAATGATTCGCAAAACAGGCGTAATTACTGTTTGTATCAGTTAAATGATAGAATAGGATTTTCTTTCTATAATGGTTCTTTCTTGAACCATGTAACTCTGACTGGTGTTCTGTCTGCCGGAGGGATAACCCATATCGTGGCTATGTATGATAAAACAGCCGGCGTGGTTAAGATTTATGCCAATGGCGTAGAAAGATATAGCGGCAGCCAGGCTCTCCAGATGCTGGCTAACGATGATACTTTAAAAATAGGTAAGGATGCCTCAGGTAAGTTCTTTTACGGGGATATTGATGAGGTGCGTATTTATGGCCGGGCGCTTACCGCAGAAGAAGTGTTTGCTCACTATGAACATAGGCAATATACTACGCCGGTCCCTGTAAATTATAATAAGTATGCGCCAGCTGTTGATTCGGAAGTCGGAGTTTATCCTACAACTAATCCGGTAATTCAGGAGATAATCGGTGTTTTTTATACTAATAAAAATATCGCGCAATTCTCAGAAATTTCCAATAAACCATATCTGACAGAAATACAATATCAACTTTCTCCGGATGGCTATAACTGGTATTGGCATGACGGAAGCGGCTGGGTTAAAATAACCGGAGGTTATTCTCAGGCTAACATTGCCACCCAGATAAATACTAATTTAGCTGCTTTTCAGAATGCTTTCCCCAGCGCGGATTTTTACTGGAGAGCTTATTTACATGCAAATGATACTGCTTTTGCCACTCCTTCTCTGGACAGGGTAGGGATTGTTTTAGTTACTGGTGAAAGTTTCTATACAGATGCTACGGGCGCCATAATAATCAATCCTGTGACTACAGATGCAAATCAGGATCAATGGTTTAGTTATAAGGCATTGCTTTATTCAGAAGGCCAGGAAACGCCGATCTTGGACGATGTGAATCTAGAATATATCAAAGCCTTGATCAGCGTAACTTCACCTAACGGCAGTGAAGCCTGGCCGGTATACTCAAACCAGGTAATTACCTGGGATTCCCAGGGGATTACCGGAGCTACAGGCAAGGTTAAGCTTGAATACTCTATAGATAATGGAGTGAATTATAAGCCCATTGCTGCGGGTGTTGCTAATAGCGGCACTTATAACTGGATAGTCCCGAATGATCCTTCGCAGAGAGCATTGGTTAAAATAACCTCTGAAGATTACCCGGTGGTTTCGGATGTTTCTAATGCCAGTTTTAGGATTTTATCTTTACAGGTTACTTCGCCTAACGGCGGGGAGATTTGGCAGCGCGGTTGGCAACATGATATTCTGTGGGTAAGCACAGGTGATATACCCGGCGGTGTGGTCAAAATTGAATATTCCAAGGATAATGGCTCAACCTGGAATACAATTACTACTCCTACGCAAAATGACGGAATTTATCCTTGGATTGTGCCGGCAGTTAGTTCAGATAGTTTTTTGATCCGCATTTCTTCTCCTAACCCCCTGTATCCGGAGATTACCGATACTTCGGATGCGATATTCTCGGTGGTGCCGGTTCCGGTGATTACTGTAACTGCGCCGGCAGGTAATGAACAGTGGAAGGTGGGCACACAGCATAATATAACCTGGGAGACTAATCATAAGCAATTCAATTCAACCGTAGATTTGGAATATTCCAGGGATGATTTTAATAGCGATGTCCAAGTTATTGCCGCGGGAATAAGCATAGGCACAGCGCAAGGCCCGGCAAATAATGACAAAATTACAGGTTCATATACCTGGACTATACCGGACAGCGTATCAAGCTCAGTAAAGATGCGCGTAAAAGAAATATCATTCCCGGCCGGCCGCGATACTCAAGCTATTGTAAGCGGGGCCTCTAATAATTTTGCTATTATCGGCCCAAGTATTACCATTACCGCGCCGGTTGCCTCTGATACCTGGGTTGTCGGCGATACACAGAATATTACCTGGACTTCTGACGGTAAAGTTAGCGAAGATTTATTATTGGAATATTCTGTTAACGACGGCATATGGGTTGAAATTATTAATCACCAGGCTAATAGCGGCAGTTATGCCTGGATTATTCCTGAGGGAGCGGTTGGGGACAATGTTTTTATAAGGATCACTGATAATACCCGCCCCACGCTTCAAGCTAATACTAGCCTTAAGATACTCTCGCATGCGACCGTAAAGGTAATCCAGCCCAACGGCGGTGAAAAGCTGACCATTGGGACTAGCTACAATATAACTTGGCAGAGCTGGGGTAAAAAACTGGAACCTTCAGGCGCAGATTATAATAAAGTCAGTGTTTATTATTCCGCGGATAATGGCGCAAATTGGACAGTAGCAGTTTTTAAAACTGCCAATACCGGCAGTTACGCCTGGAATATTCCAGACGCAGAGACAACGCATGCGTTAATTAAAATAATAGATGAAAATGATGCTCAGGTGGTGGATGTGTCAGACAGTAATTTTGAGATTGTTCTTCCTACAATTACAATAACTTCGCCTAACGGCGGTGAGCTCCTTTATGCTACAGGTAACTATGAAATCAAGTGGAGCTCTACCGGCAGTATCAGCAATAATTTAAAACTGGAATATTCGGCCAATAATGGGGTAACTTGGACGCAGATAGCTATAGGCCAGGCTAATAGCGGAATATACAGCTGGAATATAGCTGATGTAACTACCGATACTGCCCTTATACGCGTTACTGATGTTTCTCGACAGTCGGTAAATGATATTTCTAATGCGGTTTTTTCTATACATTCTCCGGAGCTTCTTATTGTTGCGCCTAATGGCGGGGAAGAATGGGTAGTGGGGACTGAACATGAAATTACCTGGGCCTCTATTGGCGGCGTGGAAGGGGCAATCAGCGATAACCTTTCGTTGCAGTATTCTACTAATGGCGGCTCAGTTTGGAAGAATATCGCGGTTAGTGAGCCGAATGACGGCACATATCTTTGGACTGTGCCGGATGATGTTTCTGTAAATTCCCGAATAAAAATATTTGATGCTTCCCGGCCGGCAACTTCCGATACCTCAGATGCGGATTTTAAAATTCTTCTTCCTTATATTGAGGTTTTAGCGCCTAATGGCGGGGAATCCTGGCCAATCGGCACACAAAAGAGTATTACTTGGAGAAGTGTAGGTTCAATTTCCAATAATTTAAAGATAGAGTATTCTAAAGACAATTTTGTTACCGCTGTGCAAATCGTAACCGCCGAAGCCAATGATGGAGAATATGCCTGGACAATCCCCGATGATTATTCTCTCAGCGTGAAGGTAAGGATTACGGATAATGACCGTTCGGAAGTTACCGATGTTTCCAATGGCTTCTTTAATATAGCCAATGCTATTATCCGCATAACCAAACCCAATGGCTCAGAATTATGGAGCATAGGCGATACTGAGGCGATTACCTGGGAGAATGTCGGCAGTGTGGGCAACAGCCTAAAAATCGAATATTCCAAGGATAATTTTGCTAGCGCTGGGATTCTGATCAATAATAATGCGCCCAATACAGGTTCCTATAGCTGGATCATTCCTAATGATCTGTCTGCTACAGTGCGTGTTAAAATTACGGATAACAATCGGCAGATAGTTTGGGATAAATCCGATGCTAGTTTTACTATTCTGCCTGCCCCGGTAATTACCATTACCAGCCCTAATGGCGCAGAAATGTGGCGGGTAGGGACGCAAAAGGATATTACTTGGACAGATAATGGCGGCTTGGTCTCCAATAACTTGACTTTGCAATACTCCAATGATAATGGGGCTATTTGGAAAGGTATTACCACAGGCATAACTAACAGCGGAAAATATACCTGGACTATTCCAGATGATGTCAGCGCAACTTGCTTAGTGAAAATCACCGATGCTTCGAGGACCTCTACTACAGACACCTCCAATGAAACATTCCGAATTCTTGATCCTTTAATTACTATTACCAGCCCTAATGGAGGAGAGATTTGGGCGGTTGGCGATAAAGCTCCTGTATCCTGGACCAGCGAAGGAGCAGTATCTAATTCATTGCTTCTGGAATATTCGCCGGATGGCGGAGCCAACTATTATTTTGTGGCTAACGTAAGTAATGCCGGAAGTTATACCTGGACTGTTCCTGATGAGGTTAGTTCTAATGCCTTATTCAGAATCTCGGATGTTACCAGGCCAGCAACACTAGATGTGTCTGACAAATCATTTATTATTAATGCTCTACCTACAATTACGATTACTTCTCCTAATGGCGGAGAAGAGTTTGTCTTAGGCGATGAACATAACATAACTTGGACATGGACAGGCTTGTCTATTTCTAATAATTTGGTAATCGAGTCTTCTACTGATAATTTTGTCAGCAGCCGCCAGGTTATTGCTACTGGGGTACCGAATACCGGTAGTTATGCTTGGGTTTTGACAGGAGCTACCTTGACAGGAAAGACGCTTAAGATACGTATTACCGATGGCAGCCGCACACAGGTTACTGATATGACTGATGGTTATTTCCGGATTAGAGGTGGCTTTACCTTGACCAGCCCCAATGGCCTTGAGAGCTGGGGCGCGCTTTCTCCGCACACAATCGCCTGGCAAACCAGAGGTAATATTGCCAAAGTTAAGCTGGAATATTCTATAGATAACGGCGTTACGTGGACAGTCATTGCCGCGGCAATAGATAATGTCGGCTCGTATAATTGGCAGCTTCCTAATGTGAAGACTACCGAAGCCTTGGTGCGCGTCTCCGACTCAGATGATAACACGGTAAATGATAGGTGCGATGATAAATTTAGCATTGTCTACTTTACCGTTAAATTTAATGTCATGGATTATGATACTATGCAGCATCTGGCTGACTTTAATGTTAGTGAACCATCCACAAACTGGTCAGATTCAGCTGTCAATTCTCCCATAACCAGAACGCTGGCTTATCCCTATGGGACCTATACCACATTTTTCAGTAAAACGAGCTTTATTGATAACAGCGCCACCTGGACCTCTCCTAAAGATGGCAACAGTACTTATGTCGTAACAGTTTATCTGGAAAATTCTGCTTCTGCGCAGGTTACGTGGGAGTCGATTTTTACCTATAGCTATGCACCTGCTGATGATAATCTAAATGCAGTTGGCTCTCTGCAAAGAAAAGGAAAACTCGTAGGGATTACTGAGCAGGAACGGTCTGAAATGGGAGGAGCTACTGTAATCATATATGAACCTGATGGCGCAACAGTCAGAAAAACTCTGAGCGCTACTGCGCCTAATAGCAGTGGTATGTACACTTTTACTTATGCCACGACTGATTTTAAAGCAGGCAAAGTGTATCCTGCTACGCTATCTATTGATTATAGAGGCAAAGCTTATCTTTCTACTGCTAACATTGATGTGGGCGCAGAGATATTGCAGTATGAATTTTTCACCCAAACTGCTAAAAAGCTTGGTGAGTCAGTGGCAACTATTGAAAAAGCAGTCGCTGGAGGCACTGCGCAGACACGCCAGGATATCGAAGCGTCAAGACAGCAAGTGGTAGCAGACATTAAGAATACAGAAAATAATTTGAAACAGCATGTAACTGCTTCAGAAACTGCATTGAAATCGCAAGTCATTAGCACCGAGAGCGCATTGAAATCGCAGGTAACTGATACAGAAACTGCCTTAAAATCAGATATTCAAAAAGCAAAGGATCTTACTGAGGCAGCTATGAAGTCTCAAATCCTTAACACAGAGAGCACTATACAGCTAGACGATACTCTGATTATTCGTTACCGAACTTATTCAGGATTGAAGCCAGTTATAGATGTTTACAATGGAAAAAATATCCAGGAGATAGTTAAGGGCTCTATGGCAGAAATCGGAAAAACCGGTATATATGAATATTCTGTGAAATTTATGTCTTTGTGGGGTAAAGGCGATTTTAGTATAGTGTGCTCAGAATCAACCAAAGGAACTCTGGATGCTTTGACTATTTCTGTTATAGGCACAGACATAGAACAGGTCTATAGTCAAGTTTCCGCAGTTCTAGGAGCTACTTCAGGAATATCAGGACTTAAAAGTGTGGCAGATACTATGAAGAGCCAATTTTCCATGCTTGAGACAGCTTTAGCCAAAATAGGGAAACAATTTGTGGATGATGTAAAAAATGCGGTAAATCAAGCAAGTTCATTGGAACCTATTGCTGAACAGTTATCTTCATTGGCAGGCCAGATTAAGGGCATCGCGGGTGAGAATGGCGCTTTGGATAAATTACTGCAGGTCTCTCAGGAAGGAAAAGGAGATATTGGATACCTGAAGAACAAGACCCAGGAAATTAAGGCAGCAATGGAATTAAGCCAGAAGATGGTGGATAATATGGCTAATAAGCCGGTTACTCAGACTTGGTATGAATATAAATAACGCTAATTTGCGCTAATAAAATTGGCGTTAATTAGCGCTTACGCGAATTTTCGCTAATGAGAGTAAGGTACCAAGAAAATTTATTATACAAAGACTTAGCTTATCAAGTGGTAGGTTGTTTTTACAATGTCTATAACGAACTTGGTCCTGGTTACAAAGAGTCTATTTATCATAAGGCATTAGCAATTCAATTAAAGGATAATAAGATTAATTTTACAGAGAAACAACAGCTTTCCATATCCTATCATGATAAGAAAATCGGAATATATACCCCAGATTTTATAATTGATGGTAAAATAATAGTGGAGTTGAAAGCAGTGGATTTTATGCCAAAAATCTATGAAAAACAATTATACACCTATCTTAAAGGCACAAAATATAAACTTGGATATTTGGTAAATTTTTGCAGCGACAAAATAGACATACGGAGGAGGATTTATGAGACGGCTAGAAAAAACGCGAATTCACGCTAATTTATTAGTGAAAATACTTATATTAGCGGGAATTAGCGTCCTTATGTTATTAGCGGGAATTAGCGCGGAAGCGAATATTGTCCTAAAGGTTGTTGCGGTCAATCCGTCCAAAGGGCAGGTGCAGAAGGTGCCTGTGAAGACGTATCTTCCAAAAGAGGTAAAACCAGAAGATATTGTTGATAAAGGAGATCTTGAGATTGCTTATGACACACAGCAGGGATCTTATTATGTTTATAATGAATATGAAGTAAGGCCGGGCGAATTCTTAGAAAAAGATATTGAAATAAAAAATATCTGGATTATTCCTTCAGCTGAGATTGAATCATTATATGCGGAGGGGAAAAAGATTGGGGATCTTTTGAAGAATACAGAGTACGCAGACCGCAGTTTATTTTTGAAGAACTCTATTGAATCAAAGTTAAAACAAATTACGGATAATCAAAATAACTCTCCCCCTAATCCTGAAAGGTTAATTTCAGACTACAGGGATAATTTAAAAGCCCTTGATTCTGTAAGGGCAGATATTGTTTTGGCGCGCGGCTTTTTAGCTCAAGCAAAGCCAGGCGGTATATCCGGGAAAATGATTTTGCGCATAATTATCATAATTGTGATATTTTTAGGTCTTTTAGGGGGAAGTTTCTATTTTATTTGGCAGAAACAACTCAAAGCGATAACCGGGGATGGCGCGTTCTATATCCCTAAAGAAGACGCGCAAAAACCACCCGAAGCTAACCCTGAACGCCGAGAGGCAGCAGGAGATAAATCGGAATGAAAACGCGAATTTTCGCTAATTTATTAGCGTTAATTAGCGTAACGCTAATCCCAGCTAATCTATTAGCGGAAATTAGCGTTTCCGCTTCTCTATGGAATACCAAAAAAAGTGAACACTTTATCGTTTATTTCCAAGACTCGTCTTTAAGTTATATTGAAGAACTTATTAATAAGGTAGAATCTTATTATACCAGTATTACTGAAGAATTAGGGTTTACGCGTTTTCAAGGATTTTGGACTTGGGATAACCGCGCAAAAATTTATTTATTTAAGAATGCCTCGGAATATCAGAAAGCTACAAACCAGCCCAGATGGTCAGGCGCTCAAGCAAATGTAGTTACCCGCGAGATTTGCACCTACAAAGGTATGGAAGATTTTTTTAATAGGATTTTACCGCATGAATTAGGCCATATCATCTTCAGGGAATTCGTTGGTTTTAAAAGAAATCTGCCGCTTTGGTTGGATGAGGGGGTTGTCTCTTATTTAGAGAAGGACCAAAAGAAAGAAAGGCTTGCGATGGCAAAGATTCTGGTAAATACAGCTATTTTTATGCCTTTAGATGAATTGGGAAAGATTCATAGATATAATATGCTAGTGCCTGATTTTTTTTACGCAGAAGCAACTAGTGTTGTAGATTTTTTAATAGCAACTTATGGCAAAGAAAGATTCTTGGAATTTTGCCGCAGGCTGAGAGATTTGCGCGATGATCAGAATTGGGAAATTGCTCTTTTTGAAATTTATGATTTCAAGAATATTTCGGATGTGAATGAAAAATGGACGGCATTTTTGTCAAAATTGTCAAAATAAGGTTTAATTTTTTATTTTTTCAGGTATAATATGAAAATTAAGATACTGTCTTCTCAGGAAAAGTTGTTAGAAGGAGAGGCGAAGGAGGTAATATTTCCTGGAGAAGACGGTGAATTTTCTGTTTGGGATTTTCATGAACCTTGTTTATATAGGCTGCGGGCAGGTAAGATTATGGTAAAACTGAAAAAAGAAAAAGAAGAGAAAGTATTTCTGATAAAAAGAGGATTGGCAAAAATTGAGTTTGACAGATTAGTGGCGCTTGTGGAACCGTTAATATGAATAATGTCATTATAATTTTAGTCATGCTGATCAGCACGTTAGGGCCGGCTGCAGTAGTGGCGTATGTAGGTTATGCGGCAGTCAGGGCAGTAGGCAGAAACCCTTCTGCGGCTCCCAGGATTTTATTGGCGATGATTGTGGCATTTATTTTTGCAGAAGCAATTGCAATTGTATCTGTGCTTATGTTATCGACTTTGTTTAAATAGCTCAAACGCAGTGTATTAACCATTTGGAGATGATTGAAATATGTTGATCCAGCTTATTTTTATTCAAGTAGTCACTTTTGCCGGCCTTATTTTTGTCCTGAGGATTATATTTCATCGCCAGTTGAGTGTCGCGTTGACCAGGCTCAAGGTTTTACATGATCAGAATTTAGCCCGCGAGGAAGAATTAAAAAAAGAATCAGATAAAATAAAGCTAGAAAGAGAAATGGAATTGGCTAAGGCGAAAGGAGAGGCAGACCAAATCATTAAAGAAGCGAAGGCAAAATCCGAAAAAATAAGTTTAGATATCCAAACACAGGCAAAAGCCGGGGCGCAGAAGCTTTTAGATAAGTCGCATTTGGACATTGATAGGATAGAAAAAGAATTAGCAGCGAGATATCATAAGCGCGCTATAGATTTATCAGTAGAAATGTTCAAATTTGTTTTAACCGAGCAAGGCCGCGAGGCATTAGGCCATCAGCTTGTTTCGGAATTGATAAATGAAGTAGAGAGTTTAGAGCAGAATAAATTCACAGTTAAGACAAAAGAGGTCAGGATCTTATCATCAGGCCCATTGAGCGCTGATGAAAAGGAGAAAATAATAAAAATCCTTTCTAAGAAGATGGGTGTTGATATTATCTTACAAGAGTCTGTAGAGCCGGGGATTATAGCAGGATTGGTTATTAATATAGGCGCGCTTACAATTGACGGAAGCATTGACAGCAAGCTAAAAAAAATCATTCCGTACCTAAAAACAGAAAAAAATTCAGAGCAGGTTTAAACATGCCCTGAAGCATGTATAGCTGAATTGTTACACGGCGGCAAAAATGGATAAAATAAAGATTCCGCTTTTGGAATTGCATGAAGTTGGTTTTGTTAAGGATATCCGGCGCGGTATTGCTAGATTAAAAGGATTGCCTTCTTGCGTCTATGGGCAGTTGGTTCAGTTTTCTTGCGGGATCAAGGGATTGGTTATGGGTTTTAATCCTAATGAGGTATTGGTAATTATTTTAGGAGAGGACCAGGACATATCTGTTGGCGATGAGGTAGTTTCGTCTACTGAATTAATCAGCGTTCCTGTGGGTGAAAATTTATTAGGCAGGATTGTGGATAGCCTGGGAGAGCCAATGGATGGCAAAGGAGACATAGAGCCGGCAGAGTATTACCCTATATTTCATGAAGCGCCTGGTGTCATGGAAAGAGAGCCTGTTACTAGAACTTTAAACACAGGCATAAAAATAATAGACTTGGCTATCCCTATTGGCAAGGGGCAGAGAGAGCTTATTATTGGAGATCGCCAGACAGGTAAATCTAGTATAGGCATGGACGCTATAATGAATCAAAAAGATAAAGATGTTATTTGTATTTATAGTTGGATAGGAGGCCCGCAGCAGGCGTTAAAGAAAATTATCAATATTTTAGCTCAAAAAGATGCTTTAAAAAATACTATTATAGTTTCTGCATCTGCGGATACTTCAGCGGCAGAGCAGTATTTGGCCCCATATTCGGCAGCAGCGTTGGGCGAGTATTTTATGAATAAAGGGAAAGATGTTTTAGTGGTATTTGATGATTTAACAAAACATGCCTGGATATACAGACAGATGTCGCTTTTATTAGAGCGTTCTCCCGGAAGAGAAGCTTATCCCGGGGATATTTTTTACATACATTCTCAACTTTTGGAGCGGGCAGGACAGCTCAGGAAAGAAAAAGGCGGCGGTTCAATGACATTTCTGCCTATTGCAGAAACATTGCAGGGCGATATCACAGGATACATCCAGACCAACCTTATTTCCATAACCGACGGCCAAATATATATCAGTTCGGCATTATTCCGCGAAGGCTTTAAACCTGCTATTGATTTAGGGCTTTCTGTTTCGCGTATTGGAAGCAGAGTTCAATATCCAGGCATAAAAGAAGTAAGTAAGGGGCTAAGATTGGAATACGCGCAATATAATGAAATGCTGCGTTTGACAAAATTGCGCACACGATTGTCGCCGGAAGCGATGGAAAAATTACGCAGAGGAGAGGCATTGCGGGAGCTTCTAATGCAGACGAATGGCCAGCCTATTTCTGCTGAAGAGGAAATGATTTTATTTTATGCTTTTCAACGCAAGGTTCTCGAGGCTGTTTCTCTGACCCTATTAAAAAAGTTTATATCCGAATTCTTTAATTATTTATGCGATGAAGATGCGGGCTTGGTAAATCGTTTGAAAGAAACCAAGGATTTAACAGTAGATATAACTTCCGGTTTAGATAAAAATATAATCCAGTTCTTTAATATAGCAAATAAAGAAGAGGTCAAAGAAGCCAGCGCTTAATTAGAATTAGCAGGTTATATTATAAAGCTATTTAAATTTAATAACTATTATTACTATGCGGCCTTTATCAGAATTAAAACAAGATTTTGAGGTTAGCCGAAGTTTAAGGGATATAATAGATGTTTTAAAGACAGCGGCAATGATTCAATTCCGCTCGTTTCAGCTGAGAGAAAAACTAAACGAAGATTTTGTCAAAGAATTAGAAGGTTGTTTTGGTATATTGGCGGCAAAAAATATTAGCCATCCCTATCTATTTGACCGTAAAAGCTTGCCTTCGATTATAGTAGTTTTGACTTCAGACGAAGGATTCCTGGGAGAATTGAATACTTTGCTTGTAAATATGAGTATTGATAGGCGCAGATCCAAGAACGATGAAATGGTTATTTTCGGAGAGCGGGGAGCAAGATATCTTGAAGACATAAATATGGGTTTTGTGTTTTTTCCAGGCATTACTGATGAGGTTAAGTATGAGGAGGCGGAAAAGATAAGGGATTATCTGTTAAATGATTATAAAAAAAGATTCGGCAGGATTATTATAGTTTACCCTAAATTTATTTCTTTGACTGTTCAGAGAATTACAGTGTGGCAGATTTTACCTTTTAAAGATCCGATAGCTATCCAGGATCAGCATTCATTGAGCCAGTTATTAATAAAAGAAGTAGTGATAGAACCATCTAAAGATAGGGTTGTAGAGGGTATTGTTGAACTTTGGGCTGGATTTAAAATTATGGAGATACTTTGTTCTGCTAAGCAGTCAGAATTTGCAGCCAGGATTATGCATCTGGAAGGCAGCACTCAGGAATTAAATGCGCTAAAGCAAAAACTTTCTTTCGAATACTTCAGGCAGGTTCATAATTTAAGAGATAAAGTTATCCGCGAAATATCCGCTTCTAAAATTATGTTAGGCAGGAAGCACTGAAAAAATGGACAATAATCAAGGCAAAATCATAGCTATATATGGTTCAGTGGTAGATGTTCAATTTGAAGACCAGTCTCTGCCTTCAATTTATGATGTAATCATAGCTCATACTTTTAATGATGATGAAGTGGTCTTGGAAGTAATCGAGCATCATGAGCCAAATATTTGCCGCTGTATAGCGCTTAACCCGACATATGGCTTAAAAAGAAATTCTTTAGGCGTTCCTACTGGAAAACCATTATCTGTGCCTAGCGGGGAGAGGGTTTACGGAAGAGTGCTTAATGTTTTGGGAAAACCTATTGATGGAGGAAAACCTATTGATGGGACAGATATAGTCCCTATACGTAATCCTCATAAGGCTACAGAGAGAAGGAAATTTTTTGAGGAGCATATAAAGCTTAAATTTGAAATCATGGAGACAGGCATTAAAGTAGTGGATCTATTGTCTCCTTTGGTTAAAGGGTCTAAAACAGGGATATTGGGAGGAGCAGGTTTAGGCAAAACAATACTAATTCTGGAGATAATTCATAATGTCATTACTCAGCGTCAAGGGACATGCGTTTTTACAGGAGTAGGAGAGCGCATCAGGGAAGGCAATGAATTATATCACGAATTCCTGCGCACAGGCCTCTTGGATCGTTCTATAATGGTTTTTGGCCAGATGAATGAGTCTTCTGGAGCTCGCTTTGAAGCTGCTCAGACTGGGATTGCGATTGCAGAGTCAATCCAAGAAAAGGGCAAGGAGGTTTTGTTTTTTATAGATAATGTATTTAGGTTTGCCCAGGCAGGCGCGGAGTTGTCAGCTTTATTAGGCAGGATCCCTTCAGAGACAGGATATCAGCCTACTTTGATGAGCGAGATAAGCGAATTTCATGAGCGTATAAGGTCCCATGAAAAAGCTGCTATTACTTCTGTGGAAGCCATTTATGTTCCTGCCGACGATCTTACAGATCCGGCAGTAGTAGCAATATTTGCCCACTTAAATTCCACAGTGGTTCTTTCAAGAGACCATGTGCAGAAAGGCCTATATCCTGCGGTTGATGCGCTGCAATCAAGCAGTGGTTTTATCGATCCTCATACCATAAGCAGAAAACATTTTGATGTAACTCAAGAGGTAATCAGGCATTTTCAAAAATTTCAAGATTTACAGCGTATAGTCTCAATTATAGGTAAAGAAGAGTTGTCAAAACAGGAACGCACTATTTTTGAAAGGGCTGGGAAATTGCAGAATTTTCTTACTCAACCATTTTTTACAGGCGAGTTGTATACAGGTATGAAAGGGGTTTATGTCCCATTGGAAGAAACAATTTTAGGCTGCGAGAAAATTGTTTCCGGCCGCCTTGATGCAATACCAGAAGATAAATTTTATATGATTGGCCCAATTTCGCAGATAGAAGCTATTAAATAATTAAATTTTTACCTTGTTCGCGAAGACAAAGAGGAGCAAAAATGGCAAAGGTTGGAGACTTATTAATCCAGAAAAAATTGATTACTCCTCAGCAGTTAGATTTGGCTTTAAAAGAAAGCCAAAAGACCAATGAGATCATAGGTAAGGTTTTAATGAGGATGAAATTCGTTACAGAAGAACAGTTATTAGATGCATTGGCCGCTCAATTAGGCTTGGTTTATTATCCCTCCTTAAAAGATGTCCCTATATCAAATGATGTTATTAAGGCGATTCCCGCAAAGTTTGTCTGGCACTATAAGTTTATGCCGTTAAAAATAAAGGGAAAGATTCTAACGATAGCGGTTTCTGATCCATTGGCAGTTTGGTTGATAGAGGATTTAAAATTGCACTTAGGCTATGATGTAGAGAGGGTGTTGGCTGTAGAAAAAGAGATAAACTCCTCAATTCGAAAGTATTACGGAGTAGGCGCCGAAACCGTGGAAGAGATTTTAACTCACACTAATACTGTAGCTGAACAACAAAAGGCAAAAGAAGAAGAGATAGAAGATGTTGAAAGATCGGCGCAGGACGCTTCGGTCATTAAATTGGTCAATCAGCTATTGTCAGAGGCTGTTATAACGCGATCTACCGACATACATATTGAACGGTTTAGAGATTCTGTCCGCGTAAGATATAGAATCGACGGCGTTCTTTACGAAATGCGCGTTCCGGAGCAGATAAAATATTTGCATAGCGCAGTTGTGTCGCGCATCAAGATACTTTCTAATCTAAATGTGGTAGAAAAGCGCCTTCCTCAAGATGGAAGGGCCATAATCAAGATTCAAGATAAGTCAGTAGATTTAAGAATTTCCATTATACCGTCTATCTATGGAGAAAATGTAGTAATTAGAATATTGCCCGTGCACCTCCTTTTTAATTTAGAGGATTTAGGCCTTAGCGCAGAGGAATCTAAAATAATGGAAGAGTTAATGAGAAAGCCTCATGGCATTATTTTTCTTACAGGGCCTACGGGGAGCGGCAAGACTACTACTCTATATGCGTGCCTAAGCAGATTAAATAAGGAAGGGATAAAGATTATTACCATTGAGGACCCAGTTGAATATGAGCTTAATGGCGTTATGCAGATTCAAATCAAACCCGAAATAGGCTTTACCTTTGCAAATGCCCTACGGAGCATCTTGCGTCACGACCCTGATGTAATGATGATTGGAGAAGTCAGGGATTTAGAAACAGCGGAGTTAGCAATACGCACTGCATTGACAGGGCATCTTATTTTTTCTACTCTTCATACCAATGATGCGCCTAGCGGCTCTACCCGTCTTTTGGATATCGGGATTGAGCCGTACCTGGTAGCTTCTTCAGCAAATGCTTTTATCTCCCAGCGATTGGTAAGAGTGATCTGTCCGGCTTGTAAAGAAGAAAGAGTAGACAAGGCGTTATTGCCGGATGTTTTTAAAAAGATGAAGCTTTATTATGGAAAGGGCTGTGATAATTGCAGGTTTATTGGTTTTAAAGGCAGGATCGCTATTTATGAAATACTCATGGTAAATGAAGATATAAAAGAGATGATTTTAAATAAGGCTACCGCCTCCCAGATTAGAAAAAAGGCTCAATCATTAGGCCTTAAGACATTGATGGATGCAGGTATAGAAAAGGTTAAGGCAGGTCTGACTACCCCAGAAGAGATTTTGCGGATAGCGGAGATAGAGGACTAGCTTAATATAAGGGATATACGCAAAAATGGCCAAGTTTTATTATAAAGCAAAAAGAGGATTAGAAGAGGTTGTGGAAGGTTGTGTTGAAGCGGAAAATCAAGAAGAGGCTTTAAACAAGATAACAGGCCAAGGTTTGTTCCCCATCAGCGTTGTTATAGAAACGAGCGCTGTCTCGAAAAAAGAGCCACGAAATCCCATACAGAAAAATATAATCAATAAAAAGATTACCTCGAGAGATATCCTTAATTTTACCCAAAAGTTAACTACCTTAGTGAAGGCAAGAGTAGAATTGCTGGGAAGCTTAAAGATTCTTTATGAACAAACAGAAAATGCTCGTTTTAAAGCAGTTATTTTAGAAATATACGAGTCTTCAAAAGAAGGCAAAACTTTTTCAGAATCTCTTTCGCGTTTTCCTAAAATATTTTCTAATATATTTGTAAATATTGTAAAGGCAGGAGAAGCCAGCGGACGGTTGGATTCCGCTCTTGAGCAGATTAACGAGTTTTCAACCCGCGAAGAAAATCTGCGAAGTAAAATCCTGGTTGCCTTGGCATACCCAGCATTATTGCTTCTTGTGGGATTATCTAGCGTATTTGTGCTGATAAACTTTGTTGTGCCGCGACTCAAGCCTATATTTGCAAGTTTGGGCACCAACCTCCCATTGCTTACCAAGATCATTATAAAAATGAGCGAGTTGTCCAGCAAAACTTGGTTGTCAGTTTTAGCCGTAATCATCGTTGTAATATTATTTTTATATAAAACCAAAGGCAGTTCTTTTTATAAATCTTATATAAGAAAGATTAAAACCAGCATTCCTATTGTAAAGAGATTAATAAAAAATCAAGAATTAGCTCATTTTTCACGCGCCCTGTCTTTGCTTTTAAATAGCGGGGTGCCGGCATTAACGTCTTTAGAGATAGCTACTTCTAGTATCGAAGATAAAAAATTAAAGATGGAATTAGAGAATGCTTGTAAAGATATAGCCGCTGGCCAGGGTTTATCTAAGAGTATGGGAAATCAGACAAGCCTGTCATCTTTTTTTATCAAGATGATTGCAGTTGGAGAAGAGTCAGGCAGGCTCAAAGAAGTCCTGGACGAGATTTCTAATTCATATACGCAGCAGATAGAATTAGATATTGCGCTTATCACCTCGCTTCTGGAGCCCATCCTTATTCTTGTATTAGGATTGATTTTAGGAAGCATCGTATTGTCCATTCTTCTTCCTACTTTTCAAATAACGCAGATTGTGCATTAAAATAAAAGATGATATTTCCTATAGGTTTAGAATTTGCTGAAAGATATCTTAAGTTAGTAATAGCCAAGCCGCAGATAACCTCGTCTAAGCTATTCCATTATGTTGAACCCATCTCTTCCTTTAGCGATGAACAAATCACGGGTAAGATTAAGGATATTTTAAAAAAGAATAAACTTAAACCAAAAGGCTTAATCTTGTGTTTATCCCGGAATCTTGTCACGGTAAGAAATTTGCATTTGCCTTCTAAGGATAAGCAAGAGATCTCTCAGATGATCGATCTGAATATCGCCCGTATCGTCCCTTATAAAAAAGAAGAAATAGTTTTTGGTTATTGCATTTTAGGCGCTGATGAAACAGGGTATACTAAGGTTATATTGGCTATTGTAAAAGGCGATGCGATTAGGAGGCAGTCAAAGATTATTGAAAATACAGTTTTATTAATAGATAAGGTAAGCCTGAGTTCTTATGGGATTTGGCAGTGGATACTTAACAATCATTCTTCAGAAATAAATCAAACAGATTTATATCTTATATTGGATATAGATTTTGAGTTTACCGATTTTATTGTTTTCTCGCATGAAAATCTCCTTTTTACCCGAAGCATAAATGTAGGGGCAAATGCCATACTTGACATAGGAGAACTTGGTGTTACAAAGCTTTTGGGGGAGGTTAAGCAATCTCTTATAATGTTTTATAATGAAGAGATAAACAAAAAGCCAGCCGCAGTATTTCTTTCGGGAGCGCATATTAAATCCGGCCTAAGTAAGACCATTGAGACCGAGTTAGGATTTCCGGTCAAACTTGTAAAAGGCCCCTATCCTACAGAAACGTCAGGATCTAAGGATGGTAATATTCCTAATGATGTTTCGTTGACGGCAATCTCTGGATTAAGTTCAAAGGACAGCGGCCGCATCCTTTATTTTGCATTACCGGAGATTCAGATCAGGAAATCTTTGAGGGAAAAGACAAGAGAGCTTATGATAGCAGGCAGTTCTTTTATCTATCTTTTTACTATTATTTGCGTGATATTATTTAGCAATATCTCCCATCAGGAGAGCTATTTGAATAAGTTAAATCAACGTAACGCTATTATTGAAAAAGAGATGGGAAATTTATCAGGGCAATTGAATAAGATAGATTTTGTCAAGTCGTATCTCTCCAATCGTCGCAAACCACTGATTGTTTTTACGCAGTTAGAGAAAATGACCCCGGACAATATATCCATTAGTTCTGTAGCTATAGACGAGCAGGATAAGGTTAGTATAAAAGGACAGGCGATGCAATTATCCGATGTATTTAAGTTCATCAGCACACTTGAACAAGTAAAGTATTTTAAGAATGTCGAGACAAAATCCACGCGGAAGAAAAAAGTCAAAGACAAAGACGTGACTGATTTTGAATTGGCATTTCAGTTGACCCTATAATGATAAAGATTCAGTTAAAAGGAAAACAAAAAATTTTAGTATACGTTGTCGTAGGCATATTAGTGTATGCCTTTATCGGTCGTTTTATTTTCTTTGGTTTAGGAGCTCGCTTAAAACAGCTTAAACAGCAGACAAAATTAGCAGAGGCAAACCTAAAGAAGGGACTGGAGACTCAGAAACGAAAAGACATAATCAGTTCAGACTATGATAAGTATCATCTTTTCTTAGCAATAGAAAAGATGGAACAGAGGCAGATTATTGAAGAATTATTAAAAGAGGTTGAACGCATAGCCAAAGATTCGGGAGCATCCCTTCTCAATTTAAGCCCTCAGGAAGCGACAGAACAAGACAAAAGGAGATATAAGGCAGATCTGCGCATAGAAGCGAGCGCGGAACAGATACTGAATTTTCTTTACAAGATTCAGGAAAGCAAACTCCTGATAAAGCTAGACAAGATCTCAGTAAGCCCGAAAGATGAACAGGCGTCCATGTTAAAGGCAGAGGCAACTATAAGCATAGCCGTGCCTTGATTAATAATAGAAAAAATCTCCAAAAATGCTAAAAATTAAAAAAGACTTAGGTTTCAGCTTAGTTGAACTAATGATAGCTGTTTCTATTTTAAGTATTGGAATAGTTGCGGTGTTGGGATCTTTTTTAAACAGCGCTTATTTATTGGATTCCCTTCAGAATCGTCTTATGGCAATAAATTTTTTAGAGGCTAAAATCTCAGACTTAAGGCAAAAAGCAATTGAAGAAGAAGGAGTTGATCCAGATAGTTCCCAAGAGGAGATTACATTAGGCAATCGTCTCGCGGAATTTAAATTAGAAATAGAGCCTTTGGATGTAGAAGGGTTAAAGGATTATATAAATAAGGCTAAACTCAGCATATCTTGGCAGGAAGGAAATAAGAGTAAAGAAGGATCTTTAGTCACGTATTTACCTAGGGTTATTAAGGAATAAATGACGCCTCAAATAAAGCCCATATGATTGCCTTATCTTATTTATCGCTGATAATTAATAAAAAGCTAAAACCAAAGAGTGGTTTTTCATTAATTGAGACCATGGTAGTGGTGACAATTTTTTCAATAGTCGCTTTAGCCATAGGAAGTAGTTTTATTTCAGGAATGAAATTGTGGAATAGGGCAAAGGATGCGGATTTTCCTAAATATGAGCTCTTTTTGAGCTTGGAGTCAATAGCTCGCGATTTTCGCCAATCCCTGCATGTTTCCGGAGCATTATTTGAAGGCACTAGCGAGGAGGTTTCTTTTCCTACGTTAGTTGGAAATTCCATCGTTAGGGTCACCTATAAATTTGATCCGCAAGAAAAAGCGCTTTTTAGAAAAGAGGTTGGTTTCAAAGCCTTCCTTTTAGGAAAAGAGAAAGAAAATACCACAGAAAAGCAAGTATTGCCTTTAGAGAGCTTATCTTTTAGTTATCTATATAAAGATATGGATAAGAATTCATACTCCTGGGTAGATATTTGGGAAAAAGACAAAGGCATATTTATTGCTATAAAATTAAAGGGGAGGTTTAAGGATAATGAGTTTACCAAGGCCGTCTTTATCCCTATCTCGTAATGCAGGAAGCATATTGATTTTTACCATCTGGGTTATTGTTTTTTTTGCCATTCTGAGCTTGGGCCTATATAATATAATTTCTTCTCAAATAAGATTAATCAAAGCCGCAGAGGATAGATTTTATGGCCTTAATATGGCTTACGCGGCTTATATTTATGCTAAAAATCAGATAAAGAAAGAAAAGTCTAGTTATAATACCTTATATGAATTAAGAAAAAAACAAGAGATGCAGCTAGGTATAGGAAAGTTTAGTTATACATTGGTTGATGAGAGCAGCAAGATTAATATCAATACGGCCTCTCTGGATGTTATTTCCAGATTGCCAGGATTAGACGCAGAGTTAACTAAAGGCATATGCGCTTCTTCGTTGAAACCTTTTAATAATAAAGAGGAATTATTGCTTATTGATGGAATAAGCGAAGAACTGTATAATAAATTCAAAGATTTCATTACTGTCTGTAGCCATGGCGGAGTGAATATAAATACTGCGCCTCTGGAAGTTATGACTGCATTAGGTTGCGATGAAGAGCTTGTTAGCATCATAGATAATTTTCGCAAAGGCGCAGACGCTGAAGAGGCCACTAAAGACGACCAAGAATTTAAAGATAGCGGAGAGATTGTAAGCGCTCTTGATTCATTTAGAGGGTTGTCAGACATGCAAAAGGAAGTTCTTTCACAATTAACCGGGCAAGGTTTGATTGGCGCAGAACCAAGTAGCTTTTCTCTGCAGATTGAAACATGGATTCTTAGCAAAGCTGCAATGAAATACGTGATTATAATAGATGGGGAGATAATAAAACAGTGGAAAGAGTATTAGTTTAAAAAGTTAGGAGGGTAGGAAAAATGTCAGGAAAAGTTACTAACAAGCTAGGTTTTACCTTGGTGGAGTTGATGTTGGTTGTAATTATTATAGGAGTCCTTGCGGCAATGATTATCCCGCGCTTAACCGGCAGATCAGAAGATGCCAGAAAAGGCGTGGCAAAAGTAGACATAGACCTTAATATTTCCACTGCGTTAAAGCTTTATGAACTTGATAACGGGGTGTTTCCCAACACTGATGAAGGCCTAGCCGCTTTATTAACCGCGCCTTCTTCAGCCAAGAATTGGAAAGGCCCTTATTTGGAAAAAGAACCTATAGATCCCTGGAATAATCTCTATCGTTATAAATCCCCTGGCACTCATAGGCAGGATTATGATTTATATTCCGTAGGAAGAGATGGAGCGGAAGGAAGTCAGGACGATATAGCCAACTGGAGCAAATAGCAGGTATTATCAAAAATCCAGAAAATAGCATATGCTCAGCGTACAATATTTCAAAAATCTTAGAATAACCGCTAAATTTATTTTATGGTTTTTATTCATTGCTTTGGCGCCTTTAGCCATTGCCATTAATATAAGCTATAGCAATTCTCGGAAAATTTTAGAAGAAGAGGTAAAGAAAAATCTCATTGCGGTTACAGATAATAAAGCCAACCAGATTGAAACATATCTAAATGAAAAAGAAAAAAATGTAGTTATGTTATCAAGCATGTCAGATATGGTTGATATCATAGATAAATTTAGCAGAGCCTTTGATAATGGCGGAATTGATTCTCCAGAATATATTTCGGTTCTTCGGGAATATGAGCCGCTTTTAACATATTATCAAAAGTCATTTGGTTTTGACGACCTTTTTCTTATTCGTAATACTGGCGATATAATCTTTTCTATAAATGAGATAAAAGACCACAGGTCGCTTTATGAGATAGCATTATATGAAGATTTTAAATTGTCAAAACTATTCATTAAAACAACGGAGTCTTTAAAAATAGAAATATCTGATTTTATATATTATCCAAAAATCAAAAAAGCAGCTTTATATATTACTGCGCCAGTTTTTAATGGATCAGATTTTATTGGGGTCATTGGGTTTCGGTTGAGTAATGAGGGGCTTTCGAAACTTGTGCAAAACTACACTGGTTTAGGCCAGACAGGCGAAACAGTGATAGTTTCAAAAATAGGAGATGAGTTAAATTTTGTTACCCCGCTCAGATTCGATCCCGTAGCGGCATTTAGAAGGAAGATAGATATTAAATCACAAGAGGGCTCAGTTATTCTTAAGGCCTTTAAAGGAGAAAAAGGGTTAGATATATTTCATGATTATCGAGGCCAGGAGGTATCGGCTATCTGGAGATATTTACCTGAATTCCGCTTAGGAGTGATTGTCAAGATGGATACCTCTGAGATATTTTCTTCAGCAGGACGCTTGAGAAAACAGCTCTTTATGGTAAGTTTGGCGCTTTTAATAGTGGTTGTGATAATAGCTATTTTTATAGCGCGTTCTATATCCAGGCCTATTAAAGAACTAACCTTAGTTTCCGGTGTGATATCTAATGGAGATTTTTCAGCGCGCGCAAAAATAAATGCAAAAGATGAAATTGGTGAATTAGCCCAGTCTTTTAATCAAATGACAGATAGTCTTGTGGAAGCTAATACTATTGTAGAGCAAAAAAAGAGCGAATTAGAAGAACAAAAAAAGTTGCTAGAGAAAGCAAATCACGAGCTGGATAGTTTTGTTTATACTGCTAGTCATGACCTGCGGGCGCCGTTAAGAGGGATTACGGCATTCGCTAGTTTTCTGGAAGAGGATTATAAGGACAAATTTGACGAAGAAGGCCGAGATCACTTAAAAGAGATTAGCGAAGGGGCAAGGCGGATGACTGAACTGATTGATGATTTGCTTACGCTTTCGCGGATTTCAAGAATACAAAACCCTTACGAAGAAGTGGATATAAACCTTCTGATAAATTCTGCTGTAAAGAGGATCGAATTTTATATAAAAGAGCATAAGGCAAATTTAAATATTCAGCAAAATTTGCCCATTATTAAATGCGACCGCATTAAAATGAGCGAAGTATTTCTGAATCTAATTAATAATGGCATAAAATATGCTTCTAAAAACAATAAAGAAAATCCAAAGGTGGAAATTGGTTATATTGAGGAAAATGAATTTCACAAATTTCATATTAAAGACAATGGTATTGGAATAGACCCTAAGTATCACAAGCAGGTGTTCGATATTTTTAGGCGTTTGCATACAACCAAAGAATATGAAGGGTTTGGGGCTGGATTAAGTATTGTTAAGCGGGTTATCGATGACCATGGAGGAGAAATCTGGGTTGAATCTGAGCTTGGCAAAGGAGCTATTTTTTATTTTACAATACCTAAAAATTTAAAGGTAAAAAAGAAAAAAATTGGAGCAATCCTTGTGGAAGATGGCCTTATTACCCAAGAAGAGTTAAATGAGAAACTTAAAAGGCAAGAGAAGGGGTGAGATATGGGCAAGAAGATATTAATTATTGATGATAATGATCAAGATAGGAAGATAATCAAAAGATTCCTCAGCAAAGCCGGTTACGATGAAATCTTTATAGTCGAAACTGGAGAAGATGGTCTGAAGAAGGCGGAATCCGAAAAACCAGAGCTGGTAATTATAGACACTATACTCCCAGGTATTGATGGTTTTGAAGTTTGTCGTCAAATTAGAGAAACTCAATCTCCAAGTTATCCAAAGATTATTATTATTACAGGCTCAATCGATGCTGTGGATGCAGTGAAAGCTAGAAAATCAGGAGCAGATGATTATTGCGCTAAGACCAGCGATTGCTCATCGTTGCTCGAAGCAGTTAAGCAGCTTTTTGGGTGATTATAAAATGGAAAAAGATACGGCAGATATACTAAAGAGAATGGAAGAGGAGCTTCAAAGGTACAAAGAAGAGCTAGAGGTGCAGGCATGGGGAATCAAAAAGACAAATAATGCCATCAAGCTTCTTTATAAAGAATTGGCAGAAAAGAATCAAAGGCTTCAAGAACTTGATAAGCTAAAATCAGATTTTGTATCTACTGTTTCTCATGAATTACGCACGCCTTTAACTATCATGAAAGAATTTATCTCTATTATCTCAAATGAAAAATCAGGCAAGCTTAATGAAGAGCAAAGAGAATACGTAGATATTATTAAAAACAATACTGAGCGCCTGACGCGATTGATTATTAACCTTTTGGATATTTCCAAAATAGAAGCTGGAAAAATAGAGCTAAAAAAGACATCTGTAAATATAACAGATTTAGTTAAAAATGTAATTTCCACTTTGAAAGCTAAGGCGGATGAAAAGCAAATTATATTAAAAACTTTATTTTGCCATTCTTTGCCAGAAGTTTACGCTGATCCTGATAGAATAGTCCAAATCCTTACTAATCTGGTATATAATGCAATTAAATTTACACCGGAAAATGGGGATATTATAGTTGAGGCGATAGATAAGGAGGAAGAGATAGAATGCAGCGTTGCTGATACGGGCATAGGTATTGCGCCAGAGAATCTTGATAAAGTATTTGTTAAGTTTCAACAGTTTAACCGGGAAAATAGTTCTGGAATAAAAGGGACAGGCTTAGGGTTAGCGATAGCGAAAGAATTAGTCCAGATACATAATGGAAAAATTTGGGTAGAGTCAGAACTAAATAAAGGGAGTAAATTCACCTTTACTTTACCTAAGCATACTGCCGAATCGTTTTTTGCAGAACAAATTGATATCAAGATAAAAGAAGCGACTAAGAACGATTCCGAGATCTCTCTTATTATTATATTTATAGCCGGCTTCAATAAATTAAGACCGGAATTAAATGATGATGAAATAAATTTGATTCTAAAAGATGTGGAGACTGTTCTCAAGGCTAGTCGACGCAGGACAGAGGATCTTATTATTAAAGGCGGCAAGGAGATTGTTGTTCTCTTGGATAGTTGCGATAAAGAAAGTGTTTTGAAAGTGAAGAGTAGGTTGAAGGAGGCGCTGGAAGATTGCTTGTCTGTTAAGAATTTGGCTAATAAAGTAGAATTGCGGTTAAACTGTGCCACATATCCCGATGATGGCAAAATCGGAAAAGAACTGATCAAAAAAGCTTTGGAATCATGTTGCGGAGGTTCTGATGGCTAAGAGGCTTTGGATAAAGCGCGCAGAGATAAGCTAGATTTAATAATTTTAGACCTTATGCTTCCTAATGATTGATAGAATAAAGATATTTGGCATAATTATCTTATGAATAATATTTGGATGAATAAAGCAAATTCGTTTAAGAATGCGGAAAAATTAGATTTAAAATATTATAAATATACATTGAGAGCCATTTTAATTATTTCCATAATATTTCTTTGCGGAGATATTTTTGGCGGGCAGGATAGCGCTTATCTAAAAAAGTATTTTGAGAACGCGATTTTTTTGTATGAATCCAGTAAATATAAAGAGGCCATTTTATTATTTGAAAAAATTATTGAGACGGAAAATGCCGAAGGGGAATTTTATTTCACCCCTTTTGCAGAAATATATATAGATAAATCAAGAAACAAAGATATTACGCTGATGCCGCAGAATAAAAAACAGGTAAAGATAAGAAGCAAATCTGTAAGTAAAAAGAGCGACAGAGAGTATCTAGGGATAAAAGACAGCAAAGAAAATGCAGCTAATAGTTATGACAACATGATAGATTATTATGCAAATAAACAAAAGATAGCGCCTTTGGCAGCAAGGCCTGAAAATATAAAAGGCAATGACATGGAAATGGAACCTAAAAAGGAAAAAGCGGTTGCAATTAGCGCGAATGAGATACTTCAGGAGCTCTTGGCGGAACCTAAAAATGGAAAACAAATCGCAACTAGCGCGGATAAGATACGTCAGGATCTATTGGCGGATAAGATACGTCAGGATCTATTGAATGAAAAACTGGAAGAAGATTTAGGAAATTTGGACCAAGATACGTTAAAGTCATTTGATGATGAAAGATTTTCGGATTATGACGCTTCCGTAAATTTGGACCGCTAATTCTGCAGCATTAGTGGTAAAGAGGAAGGAGGAAAATAAAGAAAAGGCCTGAAAGAAGAGCTTGAAAAAGTAAAACAAAAAAATAGGGAGGAACAATGAAAATCAAAGATATTATGACAAAGAATATAATTTCTATTACCGTCGAAGCTTCCCTCAAAGAATTAGCCATTCTTATAAAACAACACAGGATTAACGGCGTTCCGGTAGTAAATAAAGAAGGCGCTTTGGTAGGTATTATTACTATGACTGATATATTGAAGATCCTTAAGGATATATATTATTGGTCCGAATTGGAGAGCGTAAAGCCAGGCCTTGGCGTAAAGGACGCTCTTATGGCAGAAAAAGAAAAAGCCACTATTGAAACTAAGATGACCACGAATGTTCGCACAGTAAAAGAAGACGACACTGTCGAGGATGTTTTAAAATTAATGTGTAGATATAATATTCATACAATACCTGTAGTAAAAGACGGCAAGCTTGTCGGGGTTGTTGGCGTGACTGACATAGTTTATGCGGTTTTTAATGTCTAGCCTAGCCCCTTCTATTATGCTAATAAAATTTGCTTTAAAGGATTTTATTGCAAACGTAGAAGTTTGTTCGTAGGGACCTCAATAGTGGTAGCATAAGCAAGGAGACAGTATATGAAGAAAGAATACGGCTTTACTTTAATAGAATTGATGCTTGTGGTAATCATTATCAGCGCTTTGGCCGCCATGATACTGCCGCGTTTAGCCGGGCGCACGGAACAGGCTAGGGTTTCCATTGCCAGGGCGGATATAAACGCTAATATGCCTACCGCGCTGGATCTCTATGAATTGGACAATGGCAGTTATCCTACTACGGAACAGGGTCTTAACGCGCTTTTAACAAAGCCTGCGTCTTCAGCGTCGCTGAATTGGAACGGGCCTTATCTTAAAAAAGAGCCAAAAGATCCGTGGGGGAAGTTATACCAATACCGCTTTCCTGGCGCGCATAATGATAAAAGAGATTATGAACTGTTTTCATTTGGGCCTGATGGAGTAGAAAGCAACGATGACGTTACTAATTGGCAAGAGTAATAAAAATCCTTAATTCTATACCCATAATCTTGACACTCTGACAATGTCGGTTTTGTAAAGTTTATTTAGAATTTCGTTTTATAGCCTGTATATATTGTCCTGCCGAAGTCCCTGTATCCTGGAACAGTCTGGTATCTCACGTCGCCTATATTTCTTATGCCGGCGTAGATTGTCTGGGACCTGCTGTTTGATTTGAATTCATAACTTCCATTTAGATCGCCTTGCCAGTAATCTCCTAACCGGACATATTTACTGCCTGTTACCAGAGAGTTGTCTTCGTAATCGCATACGCGTTTAACAGTAGCGTTAAACGCCCACCCTTTATGTTTATAATCAACTCCTGTAGATACTACGTAGGGAGGAATACCCGGATCCTGCCTTTCGTTGGTCCTGTCTCTGGAATATATCTGGGAATAGTTAAGGTAATAATTTAATCCTTCCAGGATGGCGCCTTTTATTTCTGTTTCAACCCCATGCCTTTTTATAAAGGTAGGATCATAATGGCCTGTTGGCGTGGTTGTGTATTTTGGCATGCCAGAGATATTTTTTTGAAATCCTGTTATGGTAAAGTTTATCTTTTCAGACCACTTGCCGATATAGCCAATGTCGTAACGAGTTTCTTCCTGCTTATCTAGTAGATTACCGCTTGCATCCGCATATATAGAAGGGGATTGGTTAGAAGTAGAATATCTTGTCGTGAACCCGTGTTTTTTTAAAGGCCAGACTGTGCAGCCTATAGCTTTGTTTAAAGTAGGGGATAGCCATTTGTCATAATATTTAGGTAAATTGGTGCCAGCTGTAGCGTTTTCGTCAGCGTGTATTCCTTGCACAACTTGTTTTTGATCCCACCTGATCCCGCCGTCTATTATTAACTTATCTTGCAATAATCTTATTTCATCATGCACGTACATGCCGTAATCTCGCTCTTCCCTTGGGTTAAATTCATAAAAAAGTTTTCCTGTCGGGCAATACCAGTTGTTGAATTGTCCGCCAACCCTAAAAGTATTTAATTTTGGTATCAAAAAAGTCTGACGCAGGCTTACGCCGCTTGATGAGTCTCTGTTTTGTATATCATCAGCTTTTACATAGTTTCTTACAAGTGTTGCCTGCTGATAGCTATGATACATGGTAAGGTTTGTTGATGATCGTTCATTCCATGCGTGGAGGATATCTAAGCTTGTCATAGCGTTCATCGAAGGATCGTATTCCCATATGTCGCTTGCCCTGGTGCTGAAAGACATGGCTTTTTGAAATCCCATAAACCCCTCATCATAGTGGAGCAGGAGCTTTGCCTTTGAGGCGTAATCACCATAGCTTTTGTTTAAGATAGTAGTGATACCTGTGAATTCTTTGTTCGCGTTTTCGTCTTTAGGGCCTTCCGAAGAGTTATGTTCTATATTAAGGAGATAGTCTACACTTTTATATTTTCCGGCAGTAGTTATGCCCTGGCCCCAGCTGCTAAAAGACCCGTATTCGAGTTTTACTTCGGTGCCACGCTCTCTTTCCGGTCTCTTGAGTTTTACGTTTACGACTCCGCCGTAACCTGGAGTGCCTGCGGAACTGGAAGTATTGGGCGAGCCATAAGCCAGATAACTGGAGTCTCTGATAACATCAATCTCTTCTATCATAGAAGAAGGGAGGGCGCCTAATATCCTGTAATCCTGGCCAGGAGAAGAGCCGTTTATAAGTACATTTATATTTCTTTCGCCTCTGAGTCGTATCCTGACAGGATATTTTCTTCCCTGACTTTCCAGTGTTACGCCAGGCACATTTTCAACTGCCTCTACAGCTGTTGTTTTATGGGACGCTTTTATTTCCTCGGCTTTTACAATAGATGTAGTGCTTTCTTCGCTAGCTGGAACAGCTAGCGGGTAATAGACAGGATCTACATAGTAACCTCTGTCAGTAACTATTATTTTTTCTAAGAAAATATCTTCTTCATTTTTATTGTTTTCTTCTGCGATAACGCTCGTGCTTACGCAAATCATGAGGCCAATGCTTGCCAGAGATAATAACGAAATATTTTTTTTCATCAAGTTATACTCCTTTATTTAATGCAACCAGGTTGCATTCGTAATTAAAAAAAATATTTACCTGGCAATACCAGTCATGGTCTTGCAGATATACCCTTTAAGGCAGCAAGGCTTATTACTGGCGGCCAGGGTTTCTTTCTGCCTGGATGTTAATAAAAATAACGATATAAATATAAGCGCAGCAGAAAGAATAAAAATATGTTTTTGCAAATTAACCGATGAATTTTTGTAATAGGGCATTATTTTCTCTCCTTTTTACAGTTGGAACAAATACCTTCAATTACTATTTCAATGGGGCCGCAGAAAGCATTATCCAGTTTTTTATTCACCATAGATTGGATTTCATGTGAATCTATCGGGATTATTGCCTTGCATATTCTGCATACGAAGCGAGGGGGGAGGTTTTGGTTGCCGTTAGCCAATGGGTCAATCAGCTCATATTTTGATATATCATCCGACGTAAGTATTTTTCTTACGATTTCTTTTTTTTCCAAGAGGTCTAGGATTCGATAAAGAGTTACTTTGTTAATGCTTTGAAACTTTCTTATTTCCTTTAATATCTCGGAAGGTGTGAGGCTTTTGTTCGCAAGGGTCAGGATTTTTATTGTCACTCTTCGTAGCTTTGTGGCAGTAATATCTTTGCGTTTCAATAGATTTTTACACTTACAATTATCGCACATGGTAAAAGCATATCATAAATGCAACCGAGTTGCAAGTATTATTTTAAATATTTTTTTGAAAATAAGAAAAAGATTGAATTTGGCGAGCGTGTATGCTAATATTTTAACAAAGACGAAAGGAGGTTTTATATGACTTGCTGTCCTTTTCTTTCAGGCACTCAAGGTCACCCGCCTTATTTATTCTGGTTTTTTATCGTATTTTCCATCGTTGGTATAGTGATGATAATTCAGAAGTTGAATAAGGTAATTAAATTCATAGAGAAAAAATAAATCAAGAAAGGGTATATAAAAGATATTAGCCTTTATTTTTTAGGAATATTTTTGTTTACATACCTTATAGTTTGAATTTTCCAACCCGCATCATTTTTTCATATTCAAGGAGAGATTTATAATGGGGAATATTAAATTGGTGCTTTTGAGGCACGGAGAGAGTGTCTGGAATAAAGAGAATAAGTTTACAGGATGGACTGATGTTGATCTGTCCGAGAATGGGATTGGCGAGGCGCATGAAGCTGGAAAGGCGCTGAAAAAAGAAGGGTACGTGTTTGATGCGGCGTTTACGTCTGTTCTTAAAAGAGCGATAAGAACGTTATGGTTTGTTCTGGACGAAATGGATCTAATGTGGATACCTATAAATAATTCTTGGCAGTTGAACGAGAGGCATTACGGAGCTTTACAGGGGCTTAACAAATCAGAAATGGCTCAGAAGTTCGGAGAAGAACAGGTGCTTATATGGCGAAGAAGCTATGATATCCCGCCTATGGCGCTTGATAAGGAAGACCCTAGGTATCCTGGGAATGATTCAAGATATAAAGGCCTTGATGAAAAAGATATACCCCTTACGGAGAGCTTAAAAGAAACAGTGGCAAGGGTTATACCGTATTGGAGAGGAACAATAGCCCCTGTGCTGCAATCTGGGAAAAAGGTTATTATAACCGCACATGGCAACAGTTTAAGAGCGCTGGTAAAATATTTGGATAATATATCAGAAGAAGATATAATAAAATTAAATATACCTACAGGAATCCCGCTTGTTTACGAACTTACCAATGACCTGAAGCCTATAAAACATTATTATCTAGGCGACCAGGAAAAGATCCTGGCAAAGATAGCTTCAGTAGCCAGCCAGGGCAAAGCCAAAAAATAAAGAGAGATTACCCCGGAATCGTCCCTGCCCTTGACGTTTTTGTAATCGTAGGATATACTTACAGCTTAGAACAGAAAGGGGGGTATGTATATGGATTGGAGTTTAATCGTGATTGAGCCAGTTAAGGCTATGCTGGTAAGAGCAGCTACGTTTATACCGACTTTGATAGGTATATTAGTAATACTGGTAGTTGGATGGATTATAGCGGCAGTTTTGAAAAATGTGGTTATAAAACTGTTGAAGATGATACAGTTTGACGCTGCCAGTGAAAAATCAGGGCTTGCTGACGTGTTAAGAAAGGGCGGGATAAAAAACACTCTTTCGGAATTAATGGGCGGGCTTATCTATTGGCTGATAATGCTGCTTGTATTTATGGCTGCTTTGAATGCGCTGGGCATGACGGTTGTAGCGTCTTTGCTGGATAAGGTCATACTTTACATACCTAATGTTATCGCGGCTATTTTTATAATCTCCCTAGGCATATTTTTTGCAAGCGTTATAGGGTCAATCGTGATGACCACTTGCATGAACGCCGGCATGAAACAGGCAAAATTAATGAGCCAGGTAACGCAGACAGTAATAGTGATATTTGCAACCATAATGACGCTGGAGCAGTTGAATATAGCGACTACGATATTAAATACGACTATTACAGTTTTATTAGGAGCTGTAGGGCTGGCTTTTGCGCTTGCAGTTGGCCTTGGGTCGAAGGATCTGGCCGGGAGACTTATGCAAGATTTGGTGGAAAAGTTAAAGGGTAAATAACAGCGGTTTATATTGAAAAAATACAAGCAAGCCCCGCATCTCTGGAAAAGAATGCGGGGTTTGCATTTGCAAACCTGGCAGATGTCTTGTATAATAAGGAGATAAGATTTGAGTTTGGAAGGAGAAAAAGCATAATGGATAAAAAGAATATTAAAGACGTAGCAAGAGAAGCGGGCGTATCGATAGCAACTGTCTCTAGAGTTGTCAATAAGACAACTTCCGTAAAAAAACATAACAAAGATAAAGTGGAGCTGGCTATTAAGAAATTGAAATTCAGGCCTAATATGAGCGCTCAGCGCTTGGCGTCTAAACGCAATAATAACACAATAGGCCTTGTTATTCCCAGGTACACGGATATATTTCATTCATTTTACGCTCTTCAGATCCTGCAGGGTGTAGGGACTGCTGTGGAGCGCATGAAAATGGATTTATTATTGCATGTTGCCAACGGAGAAGCCTCTTTAAATATCTCCAGTATCGAGGGAGTGATATTTGCCGATATCGTAGGCAATGAGGAACAGGTTGACAATGTTATAGAAGCGGGGCTCCCGTGCGTTATAATGAATTATTATACTAAAGATCTTCCTGTGTCGTGCGTATCAATAGATAATTTTAAAGCAGGCGTGGATGCGGTTGAATACCTTATTAAATTAGGGCATACCAGGATCGCCACTATTACAGGCGCCTTAAAAACTCAAGTAGCGATAGATAGGTTAAGCGGTTATCTAGCGGCGCTCGAGAAACATAAAATCGAGAAGAAAAAGGAATATATAAAGTATGGAGATTTTGAAAGAGCGTCTGCCGCGATCCTTACGAAAGAGCTTATTAAAATGAAAACGCCTCCTACTGCGATATTTGTGGCAAGCGATGAGATGGCAGTTAAATCTATACAGGTGTGCCTGGAAAACGGAGTCAGTGTTCCAGGGAATATCTCAATTATAGGTTTTGATGATAACCCTTTAGCCTTGAATTACAGCCCGATGCCTCTCACAACGATAAGACAGCCTTTGCATAACATGGCTATAACAGCTGCTCAGACTCTCAGCGATATCATCCAGAAAAAGATAAGAGCTAATAAAAGAATAATCCTTTCAACCGAGCTGGTGGAAAGAGGCTCTTGCCAGGCGTTGGCTTAAGCAAAAACTTCCTGCCAAAATAAACGTGTTCCATATACTCGTATCAGATAAATCAGGTAAAATATTCAATATACCGGGGCTGGAAGCCGCTGGAATGAAGGCGGGCTGTTTTTTCAAGCCAGGTAAGGAAGAATTTATTAAAATGCCTGAAGGCAGCAATCTCTTTATGTTGCCTGGCAGAATGCCTGTCGGATACAACCCAGAAACAGGCGATTTTGAAGTCTTGAAAGATTGTTTTGCCGTAGCTGTGTTTATGGCGCCTGCTTTTACAGGCACTTACAGCGCCGCTTATACCGAACCATTTCCCGATCGTCGATCGGGAAATGGTCTTAACGCTCTGCCGCTTTTCTGTTATACCGCGGCTGGTTTTTATAAAGGGGATATATACGTTACCGCAGTTAGAGTGGATAGGTCAAACAGGCATGACCCGAAATTTATAGATATAGGCTTAGTAAGAAAAAATGTTGTAAATATAAAAAAAATATTTTCCGGCAACAGGCTTATCAGCCATCTTGCGGATTGCGCTCTTATTCACGGATGCCCAGGGGCGCAGAATTTTTTCTTATCAAGAGAAGAATGTCCTTTACCGTCTTCTTCTTCCTGCAACGCAAACTGCGCAGGCTGTATTTCATATCAAAAGTCAAAAAACATTTCTGCTACGCAGCCCAGGATAGGTTTTACGCCTTCTCCGGAAGAAATAAGAGACGTGGCGTTGTTTCATATTGATAGGGTAAAAAATACGGTGCTGAGTTTTGGCCAGGGATGCGAAGGCGAACCTCTGCTTCAGGCTGATTTGATTGAAAAAGCAATAAGATTGATAAAAAATAAAACTACCAAGGCTACGATAAACATCAATACAAATGGCAGCAAGCCCCATGCAATAGCTAAATTATTTGATATAGGGCTGGACAGCGTAAGGGTGAGTTTGAATAGCGTCAGGAAAGAATATTACGAAAGATATTACAAGCCAGCCGGATATGGTTTCAAGGACGTTTTAGATTCTATCAAAATAGCCAAAAGAAAAAAAGGCTTCGTATCAATTAATTACCTGACAATGCCTGGTTTTACAGATTCCGAGGATGAGTTTGCCGCCTTGAAGAAATTTATAGGGTCTTATAAGATAGATATGATCCAGTGGCGCAACCTGAACTTCGACCCCCTGGCTTATTTCAGGGTTATAAGATATTCCGGCAAGCCCTCAGGTATGATAGGTCTCAGGCAATTAATCAGATCCCTAAAAAAATCGTTCTCCACCCTAAAGACAGGCTATTACAACCCCCCTCTATAATCTTGACACTCTGACAATGACGGTTTTGTAAAGTTTAAATACGTTGATTTTTTTATATATAGTGGTATAATTTAAAAACGTATGAAAAGACTGAGCATAATTTTTATATTTATATTATATGTATTAGCAGGGCCTGCTTTTGGCTATTGGATATGGACGCCTGAAAGCGGGAAATGGGAGAACCCTAAAAATGCCACCAAGGATACTCCCGAGGCCCAGATGGTATACGCAAAGAAGTTTTATGAGACAAAAAATATCAAAGACGCGCTCAAGGAATTTAAAAAATTGTTGAAACAGTACCCCCTTTCCAAAGAAGCACCTACCGCGCAATATTACATAGGCCGGATAATGGAAGACCTGGACAGCCTATATGAAGCATTCAAGGCGTACCAGAAGGTTATAGACACCTATCCTTATACTGAATTAGTGAATGATGTCATAGAAAGAGAATATAAAATAGCCGACGCGTTTTTTTCAGGGAAGAAGATAAGGATAGTTGGTAAGTGGCAGGTGCCAGCAAAGGACAAAGCGATAGAAATATTTAAAGCAGTGGCTGATAATGCGCCATATGGAAAATATGCGGATCTCGCAAAGTTCAAGGCAGGCTTGTCTTATAAGGATATACAGGATTACAGCAGCGCAATGCTTATGTTTAAGGATTTAATAGACAGATATCCGAATAGTTCTGTTATAGACAAGGCAAGATATCAGCTTGCGGAGTGCTCAAAACTTCTTGCGGTAAAACCAGCTTATGATCAAACCCCCACTAATCTGGCGCGTAAGGAATTTGAAGATTTTTTAAAGAAACACCCTGATAGTGATATGGCTTCGGACGCTAAGCAGGTTGTGGATAAACTTAAGTCAAGGGAAGCTGAGAACGCTTACGAGACAGGCAAATTTTATGAAGCGCGCCAGGCGCCTAAGAGCGCGGTGATATATTATAAAGACATAGTGCGGAATTATCCTGACACAGAGTGGGCAAAGAAAGCCGAGGAGAGGCTGAATGAGCTTGAGAAGAAGTAATCTTTTATTGCTGGTTGCTGGTTGCTGGCTGCTGATAGCTTTTTCCGGCTGTGGTTACACTACCAAGACTCTCCTGCCCGAGGATATTAAGACAATACAGATAGAAACCTTTAAGAATAGTATAGATATAACCAAAGAAGTTGGCACAAAGGATAAATACGAAGTCTACAGGCCTAATCTGGAGGTGGATTTAAGGGATGCGATCGTAAGCAGGGTTTTCCTGGACGGAAATCTTAAGATAGCCGACAAAGATTCTGCGGATGCAGTGCTTGAAGGCCAGATTGTGCAGTATAGAAAAGACCCTCTTAGATATCAGAATGAGATTGTGCAGGAATACAGGATCAGCATTGTGTGCGATGTTAAATTAATAAGCCAGAAAGATTCAAAGGTTTTATTTGAAGAAAACGGAATTACAGGAGACACCACGTATTTTATAGCAGGAACTCTTCAAAAAACCGAAACAGCTGCTTTAAATGATGCAATGTCAGATCTTGCAAGGCGGATCATTAACAGGATAGTAGAAAATTGGTAATAAGCAGTAACTAGTTACGATTTTACCGGTACCTATAATAAAAATGCCCACCAAAGAGCTTGCCTCGTATCTTTTCTTAGGAGAAGAGGATTACCTAAAAGAAACAGAGCTTAAGAAATTAAAGACCAGATTCCTGGAAAATTCTACCAAGGATTTGAATTACAATGTATTTTACGCTAAAGACAAAGACTTTAAGCTGAAAGAGATGCTGGATATTCTAAACACAGCGCCTTTTATGTCTCCTAAAAGGTTTGTGATCTTAAAGGACGCCGACAGCCTGCCCGAAGGCGATAAAGAATCAGTGCTTTTTTATCTCAAGAACCCCAAAGACAGCTCCATTTTCATAATAGATTCAAAGGCAGTAAAAATAAAGGAAGGATTTATCCTAGAGGCATCAAAACTTGCAAAGCTTGTGCGCTCATCCAGGCTTACTGATTCCGAGATGAGCGCCTGGATCTCAAGACGCGCGCATTCATCCGGCAAAAAGATAGGAGCCGACGCCCTAAAATTAATAAAAGAAAACCTTCCAAATGATCTGCATGTGCTCTCCTCTAGCGTTGACAATCTCATCCTCTACGCGGGCAAAAGGCCTGAGGTAACAAGACAGGATGTGGAAAAGGTCATATATGTGGCGCCTCTCAAAACCAGTTTCGACCTTTTGGCAGCCATAGAGAAAAAAGACGTAAAATTAGCGCTGAATATTTTTACAAGCATCCAAAAATATAAAAAAAGAGAGATGGAGTACTTGTTAGGGCTTTTATCCTGGCAGTTCAGGATGCTGTTGAGGGTAAAAGAGCTTCTTAAGATAAGGACTAAGCAGGAGATACAGAAAGAATTAAATTTGTACAACGCGAAATTTGACCAGATGTCCCGTTATGCGGCCAACTTTAAGAGGCAGGAAATAATAAGGCTTTTAAGCGAGATACTGAAAGCGGACAACGATATTAAAACAGGAGAAGCCTCTCCTCGGTTTACGCTGGAAAAATTAATACTTAAGATGTGCTCTTAAAAAACCGCTAGGAGGCTTTTAATTTTTTCATCAAGCGGGAAATTTTACGCGAGGCGGTATTATTGTGGAGAATACCTTTTGATTTTGCCTTATCAAGCTGTGATATAAGATAATTGAGCTGAGCTTTGGCTTCTTCCGTTTTTTTAGATGACACGAGTTCTAAGAATTTCTTTGTTTCTGTCTTCAGTTCGGATTGCACGGACTGGTTACGCAAAGCTTTTTTCGCGCTTTTCTTTATATCTTTATAAGATGCGTGTAATATTGGCATAAGTTGCTCCTTTTTTAGTGAAGATAAAATAACATATACCTTGCGGTATGTCAAGAGATAATGTCTAAAAAACATATTATAAGATCAGCAGGAATAATCGGGTTTGGCACAATAATAAGCCGGGTGCTGGGCTTTGTGAGGGATGTTATCATAGCCAGATACTTCGGCACAGCCAAGTATGCCGAGGCTTTCGTAGTGGCTTTCCGCATACCAAATATGCTTAGAGACCTGATAGGAGAGGGCGCTACAAATGCGGCGTTTGTGCCTGTCCTGAGCGAGTACCTCGTAAAGAAAAAAGAAGAATTCTGGGAGCTGGCAAACGTCATACTGAATCTTTTGCTTATAGCGCTTTCTGCTATAACCATTGTGGGCATCCTGGCGTCGCCTTTAATTGTGAGATTGATAGCTCCGGGATTTTTGGACGACCCTGAGAAGTTTGCGATAACAGTCAGGCTGACGCGCCTGATGTTTCCTTACATACTTCTTATAGGCCTGGCTGCCTATACAATGGGTGTATTGAATTCTTTGAAGCATTTTTCAGCGCCTGCGTTCGGGCCGTGCTTTCTGAATATAGCGATAATAATATGCGCAATGGCGTGGGGCGAGAGCGTTATGGGCCTTGCGAGCGGCGTTTTAATAGGCGGGGTGCTGCAGCTTGCGATACAAATACCAGTGTTGTATAGAAAAGGGTTTAAGTTCTCTTTTACAAAAAAATTAAACCATCCCGCCGCGAATAAAATCGGAGTTTTATTATTGCCCCGTATATTGGGGTCGTGCGTATATCAGGTGAATCTGTTTGTAAATACTATTCTGGCGTCTTTGTCAGGTATCGTAGGCGCCGGAGGAGTTGCCGCGCTTTATTATGCAAACAGGATTTTTCAATTTCCTCTGGCAATATTCGGGATTGCGATAGCCCAGGCGGTTTTGCCTACGATGTCTCAAGAGGCGCTGGAAAAAGAGCCGGATAAATTAAAACATACGCTGTCTTTTTCTTTAAGGGTTATAAACTTTATTATTATCCCAGCTTCAATCGGCCTTATAATACTCGCGGTTCCTATAACAAGGGTTTTGTTTGAGAGAGGGAAATTCGACCAGGATTCCACCCGCATTACAGCCAATGCGCTTGTTTTTTATTCCATAGGCCTTTTTAGTTATTCGGGCATAAAGATTATTGTAAGTTGTTTTTATTCTCTAAAAGATACGCTAACCCCTGTGAAGATTGCGGGAGCGTCGCTTCTTTTGAATATAGCGCTGAACATTGCCCTGATGTTTCCGCTGAAGATAGGCGGCCTCGCGCTTAGCGCTTCAATCTCCGGGATCTTTAATTTTTTCGCGCTATTTTATATGTTGAGGAAAAAGATAGGGCCTTTGGAAGGATATAAAATCTTGAGTTCATTTTTAAAGGCGCTGATGGCGAGCCTGGCCATGGCCGCAATAATTTATATATGTTCGTTTAAAATAGGCTTGAACCTTTTTGTAGTTATAGCGATAGCTATAGTCAGCTATGTTATGGCGGCGTTTGTTTTTAAAGTGCCAGAGGCGAAGGATCTTTTGTTATGGATATTAAAGAAAAAATAAAAAGTATTCCTCATCTTCCAGGCGTTTATATCATGAAGGACGCTTCAGGCGAAGCTCTTTATATAGGCAAAGCCAAGGATCTTTCAAAGAGGGTGTCTAGTTACTTTCAGGAAGCAAGGCCAAAGACAGCAAAACATATGTCGCTACTGGAAAAAGTTAAAGGCCTGGATTATGTGGTCACAAGCTCGGAAGAAGAGGCGCTTATATATGAAGCAAGCCTCGTAAAAGAGAAAAGGCCGAAATATAATGTCGAGCTAAAGGACGATAAAAGTTTCCCCCTTCTAAAAATCTCATTGAGCGATAAATTCCCCAGACTTACTATAACAAGGAAAAAAGCCGATGACGGTTCTCTGTATTTCGGGCCATATACAAAGGCCAAACTTTTAAGAAACGCTGTAAGTATATTAAAAAATATATTTCCTCTCAGGATTTGCAAAAAAATTCCTGATGAGTCATGCCTGGCGTATCATATAGGGCAGTGCCTGGGGCCGTGTGTAAATAAGATAGACGGGAAAACATATAATGAAATAGTCGAGCAGCTGATTTTATTCCTGGAGGGCAAAAAAATAAAGCTGATCGTGGAATTAACGGAAAAAATGAAAGACCTCGCCGATAAAAAAAATTTTGAGCAGGCGGCGATTATCCGCAACAGGCTTTCAGCTTTAATAGAGGTGTCCGACAGAAAGACGGCTGATTACAGCTCGTGGGGGAATATCGCTTTGAAGTTAAAAAAAATCCTGGACCTGCCCGGGGCGCCTTTAAAGATAGAGGCGTTTGACGTGTCAAATATATCCGGCAAAGAAGCCACGGGCTCAATGGTTTATTTTAATAACGGCCTGCCTGATAAATCAAACTACAGAAAATTCAGGATAAAGAATGTAAAAGGCGTTGATGATTACGCCATGATAAAAGAGATTGTACATAGGAGATATAAGAGGTTAAAAGAAGAGAATAAAGAGTTCCCCGACCTTATTATAATAGACGGAGGAAAAGGCCATCTGAGCGCAGCCTACGAAGAGCTTTTGAAACTAAATGCCGGCCATATTCCGGTAATAGGCATTGCAAAGCGGGAAGAAAAGATATATACGCTTGGCTCCCAGGAGCCGCTGGATATAAACAGGGATTCGGAGATCCTGCACTTTATACAAAGCATAAGGGACGAAGCCCACAGATTCGCGCTAAAATACCACCACGTCCTCCGCCGCAACCAAATCCCAAAAACTTGACACTCTGACAATGTCACTTTTGTAAAGTTTTTGGAATACGGCAAACGTATGGTAAAAGAATTGACACATTTTGAGAAAAAGGTATATACTGTTGTAAAGAAAATACCAGCCGGAAAGGTGAAAACCTATGCCTGGGTAGCTCGAAAAGTCGGGAGGCCGGGCGCTGCCAGGGCTGTGGGCAACGCACTTAGTAGAAATATTTTTCCCTTAGTAGTTCCATGCCACAGGGTGGTGAGTTCAGCCGGCGCTATCGGAGGATATGCGTTCGGACAGGGTTTAAAAAGAAGATTATTGGAGACAGAGAATGCTTTCAGAGATAAAGGAAAAATTAAAAGACGCAGAAGCTAAATTATCCAGCTTAAAGTTATATCTTGGCGTGGATAAAAATGAAGAGCGGCTTAAAAAATTAGAAGCGCAGCTTGCGAATCCCGGTTTTTGGGATGACCAGGAAAAGTCAATGCCTATCATTCAGGAATTAAAGATAGTGCGCTCGACATTGGACCCTTATTCTGAAGCAAGAAAAGAATTTGATGAGCTGACAGAATTAGCCGTTATCTTAGATGACCAGGATAAAAGCTCTATAAAAGAGGTTTTGGAACTACTGGACAAGCTCGCTAAGAAATTGGAAGGCCTGGAGTTCAAAAGCCTTTTAAGCGGAGAGACTGATATAAATAACGCTATCCTGAATATTCATTCAGGGGCGGGAGGCACGGAGTCCTGCGACTGGGCCAGCATGCTTTTAAGGATGTATTCGATGTGGGCTGAAAAAAAAGGATATAAGGTTGAAATGATTGATATGCTTCAGGGGGAAGAGGCGGGTTTGAAAAGCGCGGATTTGATTATAACCGGGCCTTACGCATATGGGTATCTTAAGTCAGAAAAAGGCGTGCATCGCTTGGTGAGAATTTCTCCGTTTGATTCAAATAAAAGGCGGCATACGTCTTTTGCGTCAGTTGACGTTATACCCGAGATCGCGGACGATATAAAAATAGATATAAGCGAGGCTGATTTAAAGGTTGATACGTTCAGGGCCGGGGGCGCAGGCGGCCAGAATGTAAATAAGGTGGAGACAGCCGTCAGGATTACTCATGTGCCTACGGGTATTGTCGTCCAATGCCAGAAAGAAAGGTCCCAGTTTAAAAATAAAACTACCGCAATGAAGATATTAAAGGCGAAGCTTTACGAGCGGGAGATGGAAGAGAAAAAAAAGGAACTTGAAAAAGAATACGCCAAGAAGCAGAAGATAGAATGGGGCAGCCAGATCCGTTCGTATGTCATGCATCCGTATTCAATGGTAAAAGACCACAGGACTGACCACGAAACATCTAATGTTGACGCGATAATGGGCGGCGAGCTGAATGAGTTCATGGAAACATTCCTAAAATGGAAGGCAAAAACTTGACAAAACCGTCATTGTCAGAGTGTCAAGTTTTTGGGGATGAGGGCGCGAAGGTATGATGAATTGGGTGTTAGGCAAGATTATCGGGACGCAGAATGAGAGAGAGATTAAGAAGATCAGGCCTCTAGTGGAGAAGATAAGTTCTCTTGAGCCGGATATTCAGAAACTTTCCGATGCCGAGCTTCGCCTGAAAACAGACGAGTTTCGCAAGAGGCTGTCTTCCGGCGAGACCCTGGACGATATTTTGCCGGAGGCTTTCAGCGTGGTGCGGGAAGCGGCCAAGCGCACTGTGAATATGAGGCACTTTGACGTCCAGCTTATAGGAGGCATGGTGCTTCATCAGGGAAAAATCGGAGAAATGGCGACAGGCGAAGGTAAAACCCTTGTTGCGACATTGCCCGCTTATTTGAACGCCTTGAGCGGCAAGGGCGTGCATGTTATAACGGTAAATGACTATCTTGCGCGGAGAGATAGGGAATGGATGGGGCCTATATATGAATTTTTGGGCCTTACAGTCGGCGCTATCCAACATGATATGGATCCCGCGTTAAGGCAGATAGCTTACGGAAGCGATATTACTTACGGAACAAATAATGAATACGGCTTTGATTATCTTCGGGACAATATGGTTGTCAGGAAAGAGGACAGGGTTCAGCGCGAATTGAATTACGCGATCGTGGATGAGGTGGACAGCATTCTTATAGACGAGGCGCGTACCCCGCTTATTATTTCAGGGCCTTCAGATGAGTCTACTGATAAGTATTATATATGCGATAAGGTCGTTCCCAGATTAAAAGGTAGAATTATTTTAGAAAAAGACGAGATCGACGCAAAGTTTAAAGGCATAGACTTGTCACAAGGTTATGATTATATAATTGATGAAAAGGCGAATACCGCTCACCTTACGGAAGACGGAGAGATGAAGGCCGCTAAAATGCTGGGTATAGATAATATGCACGATATCTCTACGATGGAATACCGTCACCATATGATACAGGCGTTGAAAGCCCACAGCGTTCTTTTTCAAAAAGACGTGGACTATGTTGTAAAAGACGGAGAGGTTATTATTGTGGATGAGTTCACAGGCCGCCTGATGCCCGGAAGAAGGTGGTCTGACGGGCTTCATCAGGCGGTAGAGGCGAAAGAAGGTCTTAAGATAGAAAGAGAAAATCAAACGCTCGCCACAATCACGTTTCAGAATTATTTCAGGATGTATAAAAAACTGGCTGGCATGACAGGTACTGCGATGACAGAGGCGCAGGAATTCAGCCACATCTATAAGCTGGACACTATTTCGATACCTACGAACAGACCTTTAATAAGATCGAATTATCCGGATGTAATTTATAAAACAGAGAAAGAAAAATACAATGCGGTGTGCAATGAGATAGAGGAGTTCTATAAAAAAGGAAGGCCTGTGCTCGTCGGCACCATTACTATAGAAAAATCAGAACGCCTGAGCTCTATCCTGAAAAAGCGCGGCGTTCCGCACAATGTTTTAAACGCAAAATATCATGAAATGGAAGCGACTATTGTAGCTCAGGCAGGAAGGCTGAGCGGCGTTACGATCGCTACAAACATGGCCGGCCGCGGCACGGATATTTTGCTTGGCGGCAACCCTGAGCTCATGGTTAATGACTGGCTGAAGGCAAAAGGTATGGGGCCTAAAGATGTGAACCTGGAAGAACGCGAGAAGTGGTTGGCTGAAGCGAGAGGAAAAGTAAAACAAGAGCACGACAAGGTTGTAAGCCTTGCCGGGCTGCATATCATGGGGACCGAGCGCCATGAATCCCGCCGCATAGATAATCAGCTGCGGGGCCGTTCTGGCAGGCAGGGCGACCCAGGCTCGTCCAGATTTTATATATCTTTAGAAGACGACCTGATGCGGCTTTTTGGTTCAGACAGGATCTCTTCAATCTATGACAGGCTAGGCATAGAAGAAGGGCAGGACATACAGCATCCGCTTATATCGAGAGCGATTGAAGTTGCCCAGAAAAGAGTGGAGCAGCATAATTTTGAAATACGTAAACATGTCCTTGAATATGACAATGTTATGAATAAGCAAAGAGAGGTTATCTACGAGGAAAGAAAAAAGATTCTCATGGGCGAAAATGTGAGAGAGCATATATATGAGATTATAGAAGAAGTTTTGGATGACGCGATAATGATGTATATGAATCCTGATGTGCACAAGGCTGACTGGAAGTACGCGGAGTTCAATGAATGGCTCTGGGCGAAGTTTAACATAAAAATTCAGAATACGGAAGAGATGGTCGAAGGGAAAGACGCAGAAGGCATCCTGGACTATTTGGTGGAAACAATAAAAGCGGCTTATATAGAAAAAGAAAATAAGATGCCCCTCGGGCTGATGCAGCATATTGAAAAAATGATCATGCTCCAGGTTATTGATACAAAATGGAAAGACCATCTTTACGCAATGGATAATCTGAGAGAAGGCATAGGCCTCAGGGCGTATGGCCAGCGCGATCCTCTTGTGGAATACCAGCACGAAGGCTATGATATGTTTATGGCGATGATAGAAAGCGTAAAACATGAGACAATAGAATTTTTGTTCAAGGTTCAGGCTGTAAAAGAAGAAAGCCCTATGAAAGGGGTTTTTCAGTCTTTGCCGCAGGAATTTGTAAAGACAGAAGCAGCCCCTATGTCTAAGATTCAAGCGCCCAAGGCGCGAGGAGAAGAGGATTTCCAGGAAGAACTTCCTGAAACCAGGCCTTCCGCGGAGCAATATAAACGCTCAGAGCCAAAAGTCGGCCGCAATGACGCATGTTCGTGCGGCAGCGGAAAAAAATATAAAAAATGCTGTGGAAAATAATAACATCCGCCCTGCTTTTAATTTTTGCTTTTCCAAATTTTAACCTTAGTTTTCTCGCCTTTATCGGTTTTATTCCGCTTTTTTTTGTAATTAAAAAAAAATCCCCTAAAAACGCGTTTTTGATTTCTTATGTTTGCGGTTTTTTATTTTATCTGGGAACTTTATACTGGCTGTATCACGTAACTGTAATCGGCCTGGTTGTTTTATGTTTATATTTAGCGGTCTATTTTGGAATCTTTGGAATAATTGTAAACCGCTTTGGCGTTTTAATAGCCCCAGTTACTTGGATAATTCTGGAATATATTCAGGCGCATCTTCCCATCATGGGTTTTGGCTGGGTATTGCTGGGGTATTCGCAGTATAAAAATTTGCCGCTTATTCAGATAGCTGATTTTTCAGGGGTGTACGGAGTGTCGTTTGTGGTGATGATGGTAAATGTGATAGCATGGAAGCTGATAGTGGCTGTTGCGGAAGGCAGAGGGAAAAATTTGCGTTCTATGCTATATGCTCTATGTCCTATGATGTTGATTTTGGCGCTAGTTTATGGATATGGCTTTGTAAGGCTAAGCGAAAAGGACAATTTCAGAGATACTGCTAAGGTTTCCATTATCCAGGGCAATATCCCGCAGGAGCTTAAATGGGACCCTGAAGCCCAAAATATGATAATAGAAAAATACAGCGCTCTTACAAAGATGGCGGCTCTTGAGCGTCCGGATTTAATTGTCTGGCCCGAGACGTCTTTTCCGGGATTTTTTGAAATAGACAGAGAAATGACCGACAGGGTTTTAAATCTTGCAAAGGAAACAAAAACCCAGCTTCTCTCAGGAGTAAATGCGGAGAATAACGAAGAATCTTTCAACAGCGCGGCGCTTATTTCCGGGGAAGGCAATATTGTAGGCAGATACGATAAAATCCATCTTGTCCCGTTCGGCGAATATGTGCCGTTCTCAAAAAAATTTCCGGTATTACATGAATTGGTATTAGGCGAATTGGGAGAATTTACGCCTGGTCATGAATTTAAAATATTTAGCCTAGGGCATAGGGCCGAGAGCATAGAGCCGAAGTTTGCTGTCCTGATTTGTTTTGAAGATATTTTCCCGGAGCTTGCCAAAAGGTTTGTTAAAAATGGCGCTAAGTTCTTAATTGTTATTACAAATGACGCATGGTATGGAAGAAGCGGGGCAGCTTATCAGCACGCAGCGAATTCTGTTTTTAGGGCGATTGAAAACAGGGTTTCTGTTGTAAGATGCGCCAATACCGGTTATTCCTGCTTTATAGATTCAAAAGGCAGAATATATGATAGCGTAGAAGAAAAGAAATCTCACCTTTTTATCACAGGCTACAAAACCTCAATCATAGGCATTAAATAAGCGCTGCCCTGCCAACATCTTTACAAAACCGTCATTGTCAGTTTGTAAAGTTGTTTGGCAGCCTAATTATATTGACACTATATAGCATATAATATATAATTAAACAAAAATGGAGAATTTATATGGAAGAGATGAATGAATTTGTAAAGCAGCGCATTGATAAGTTAAATGCTATCAAAGAGATAGGCATTGAGCCTTATGGCAGAAAATTTGACAAGCCTATAAGTATAGAAGCAATGCTTATAGATGCTAAAGAAGGCGATTCTGTCCAGACAGCAGGCAGGATTACTGCTTTGAGAGAGCATGGAAAATCCAGCTTTATAGACCTGAGAGATTCTAGTGGAAGAGTACAGGTATATATCAAAATGGATACTATAGGCAAGGATGTATATAATAATATATTTCAAAGATTAGATATAGGGGATATATTAGGGGTTAAAGGGAAGTTTTTTAAGACCCATACAGGCCAAATTACAATAAACGCGGAGGAGATTACCATATTGAGCAAGGGCCTGAGGCCTTTGCCTGAAAAATGGCACGGCCTGAAAGATGTGGATACAAGATACAGGCAGAGATACGTGGATCTGATAGTAAATGAGGATGTTCGCAAGGTTTTTCAGGTTCGCAGCCGCATTATCTCGAAGATACGCGAGTTATTGGATAAAAAAGGTTTTTTAGAAGTCGAAACCCCTATGATGCAATCAATGGCAGGGGGAGCTGCAGGAGACCCTTTCAAGACGCATCATAACGCTCTTGATATTGATTTGTATCTGCGTTTAGCGCCTGAATTATATTTGAAAAGATTATTAGTCGGCGGATTCGATAAGGTTTATGAGCTTAACAGAAACTTCAGGAACGAAGGTATTTCTATAAAGCATAATCCTGAATTTACAATGATAGAAATATATGAAGCTTATTCCGATTGTCTTGGCATGATGCAGCTGACAGAGGAGATTTTTAATTACGTTGCGACCGAAGTCCTCGGCACCAATAAAATAAAATTCGGAGAGGAGACCATCGACTTGACTCCGCCGTGGCCGAGATGGTCGTTTGCGGAAGAGATTAAAAAGAAATTTGATATAAATCCTGACGATTCTTCTCAAGGCTGGATAAAAAAGCTTCAGGCTAAAGGCGTTGATTTTAAGGCTAAGGATATTACGCGGTCGCAGATAGCCAATATTATTACGGAAATGCTAGAGCCTGAAACATCCGACAGGCCGATCTTTGTAATAGATCTGTTCGCGGAGCTGTGCCCTCTGGCAAAAAGAAAAAAGGACAGCCCGCTTTTAACGGACAGGTTTGAGCTTTTTATGGGAGGCATGGAGATCGCAAACGCGTATTCAGAGCTCAATGACCCTATAGAGCAGAAAAAAAGATTTGAAGAGCAGCTGGTGGGACAGGAAGGCGTGAAGAAAATAGACGAGGATTTTGTAAGGGCCCTGGAATACGGGATGCCTCCTGCGGGCGGGCTTGGCATAGGAATAGACAGGATGGTAATGCTTCTCGCGAATCAGCCGTCTATACGGGATGTAATTCTGTTCCCGCAGCTTAAACCGGAACAAAGCTAAAAATTATGCCATACGAATTGTGGATTAGTTTCAGGTATCTGATATCGAAGCGCAGGGAAAAATTTATTTCCATCATAAGTTTTCTCTCTATAATGGGCGTGGCTGTGGGGGTGACAGCCCTGATTGTAGTCCTGGCTGTAATGAGCGGTTTTGACAAAGACCTCCGCGAAAAAATAGTCGGCACAAATTCTCATATAATAATTGAGAAAGAAGGCGGCATCTCTGATTATAGCGCGCTTGTGAGCGAGATAAATAAGACGCAGCATGTAAAAGCAAGTTCTCCTTTTCTGAACGGCCAGGCCCTTATAAGGCAGGATGAGCAAGTCCTTGGCGTGGTATTGAGAGGTATAGACCCTGTAAGAGAAAGAGATGTCTCTAATATACAGAAATATCTGGAGTCAGGCACTCTCGATCTTAAAAAAGACACTGTCCTGGTAGGGAAAGAGCTTTCTTCCAGGCTGGGGCTAGAGATAGGAGATACTATTTCTCTGATATCCGCCGCGGATCCCAAACCAAAAGGCTTTAAGATAGCCGGCGTATTTAATTCAGGCATGTTTGAGTACGACATGAATCTTGTATTTACAAATCTTGAAGGAGCTCAGAATTTTTACAGCACCGGCAATGTGGCTGGCGGCATAGGAGTGAGGGTGGATGATGTAAACAACGCAGAACGTATAAAAAAAGATATCCAGAAAAAGATAGGGCCTGACTATTGGGTGAGAAGCTGGTCGGAATTGAATAAAAATCTGTTTAGCGCCCTGAAACTTGAAAAAATAACCATGTTCATAATACTTGCGCTTATCGTGGTTGTGGCGTGCTTTAATATAGCCAGCGCCCTTATAATGATGGTTATGGAAAAGACAAAAGATATAGGCATCCTTAAATCCATAGGAGCTGACAATAGAAGCATAAGAAAAATCTTTATGCTGGATGGTTTTCTGATAGGCTTTACGGGGACTCTTATCGGAGCGGTAGGAGGTTTTGGCCTATGCTATTTATTAAAAACGTATCAGTTTATAAAATTGCCAAAAGATATTTATTACATAGACAAGTTGCCTGTTAATCTGGAGTTGTCAGATTCAATAACCGTGATAATTGCGGCAATAATGATAAGTTTATTGTCAACGCTTTATCCTTCGTGGCAGGCGGCGAAGATGGAGCCTGTAGAAGCGCTTCGGTACGAATAATAAACTTTACAAAACCGTCATTGTCAGAGTGTCAAGTTTATTGGGAGTTTGTAGATGCTTAGGGCTGATAATGTACATAAGATATACAAAGATGGCAAAAGAGAGCTACATGTTTTAAAGGGGGTCAGCCTGGAGCTGAGGAAGGATGATGTAATCGCGATAGTAGGTCCTTCAGGCGCGGGTAAGTCCACCCTTTTACATATATTGGGCGGCATAGATAAGCCTAGCTCAGGCAAAGTATTTCTGGACAACTCTGATTTTTACAGCCTGGACGATATCAAAAGAGCCAGGTTCAGAAATCAAAAGATAGGTTTTGTATTTCAGTTTTATCACCTGCTTCCTGATTTTACAGCGCTGGAAAATGTAATGCTGCCTAGGCTGATAGGCATGCGAGCTACGAGAGGCGAGCGGCGAATGACGAAAAACAGGGCTGAGATTTTACTGGAGGATGTAGGGCTTAGGAAAAGAATGCATCATAGGCCAAGTGAGCTTTCAGGAGGGGAACAGCAGAGGGTTGCGATAGCGAGAGCCCTTGTAAATAATCCGAAAGCGCTTTTATGCGATGAGCCTACCGGCAACCTGGATTCTGAAATGGGCCTGGAAATACTGAATATATTATTTAATCTGAATAAAAAAAATAAGATGGCAATAGTTATTGTTACGCATGATAAGGAGATTGCGAGAAGGGCGAGCAGAATAGTGGAGATGAAGGACGGCGTGTTAGTTAAAAGTTAAAAGCGGAGGACTTATGGGTTTAAAGGTTTATATCGACGGCGAGTATTTTGAGAAAGACCAGGCAAAGATTTCTGTTTTTGACCATGGGCTTTTGTACGGGGACGGCGTGTTTGAAGGCATACGTTCGTACAAAAGGCTTGTTTTTAAATTAAAAGAACACATAGACCGGCTTTATGAATCAAGCCATGGCATTATGCTTACCATCCCGCTCTCTAAAAAAGATATGATACGCTCAGTAGTGGAAACGCTCAAATTAAATCAGCTGGATGACGCCTATATCAGGCTTGTAATTACTAGAGGCGTAGGAGATCTGGGCCTGGACCCGAGGAAGTGTAAAACCGCTTCCGTTATCATCATCACGGATAATATAAAGCTCTATCCTGAAAAGATGTACAAGGAAGGGTTGAGTATTATCACAGTGCCTACGTCAAGAAATATACCGGAGGCGTTAAACCCTCAGATTAAATCCCTGAATTACCTTAACAATATCATGGCAAAGATGGAGGCGATAAACAGTGGATATGAAGAGGCGTTGATGTTTACTTCCCATGGGTATGTGGCGGAGTGCACGGGAGATAATATTTTTATTATAAAAGACAATGCCCTTATTACTCCTCCCGCTTATCTTGGAATACTTAAAGGCATTACAAGAGCTTGTGTAATGGACATTGCGAAAAAAGCCGGCATGGATGTAAAAGAAGAAGTTATTAACAGGCATAATATTTTTACATCTAACGAGTGTTTTCTAACAGGCACAGCTGCGGAGATCATACCCGTTGTGTGCGTGGATAAAAGAATTATCGGAGACGGAAAGCCCGGAAAGCTTACGTTGAATTTGATGAAGGGATTCAGAGGATTAACAAAGACGGATGGGGTAAAGTACTAAAGCCAGCACCAGTGCGTCCAGACATTATTAGGAGGAATATATGGTTTGCAATATATGCGGCAAGAGCCAGGCAACGGTTCATCTTACAGAGATAATAGACGAGCAGATAACGGAACTGCATCTGTGCGAGGAGTGCGCTCAGAAAAAAGGCGCGCAGATGGAAAGCCATTTCGGGCTTAGCGATCTTCTGGCAGGCCTCGCTGATCTTGGCACGCAGTTCAATAAGACAAAAACAGAGCCTAAGCTTAAATGTCCCAAGTGCGGGCTTACATACGAAGATTTTAAAAAGGTCGGAAGGCTTGGCTGCGGCGAATGTTATAACGCTTTTAAAGAAGCGCTGGTCCCTCTCTTAAAAAGGATACACGGGTCTACGCAGCATTGCGGCAAATCTCCTAAAAAGATAGCCAAGATAGTAAAGGCAAAAAATAGCCTGGATGTTTTGAAAGAAAAACTCCAGAAGGCGATACAGAAAGAAGATTTTGAAGAAGCTGCGAAATTGCGGGACAAGATAAAGGAAATAGAAAAGAAGAGCGATAAATAAGAGGAGACGCTATGGTATTGGATGATTTATTAAATAATACAGGAGAGTGGATAAGGTGTACGGGACCTGTATGCGACATAGTGATGTCTTCGCGCGTAAGGCTGGCGAGGAATCTCGCCAGCTATCCTTTTGCACATTGGGCGAGCAAGAAAGAGCAGGAGGCGATTCTTGGGATTTCAAAAGAAAGCATCCTGTCCCTTAAGAAATTAAAGGGCTCGTTATTTGTGGAAATAGGAAAGCTGGACCCTATAGATAAACAATTTCTTGTGGAAAGGCATCTTATGAGCAAGGAGCACATGATAGACTCGGAAAATAAAGGTTTATCCGTGGGCCAGGACGAAGTCATAAGCATAATGATTAATGAGGAAGACCACCTGCGTATGCAAGTTATGAAATCAGGTTTTAATTTAAAAGAGGCCTGGCAGATAATAAATGATGTAGATAATGAGCTGGGGAATTCTTTGGATTTCGCGTACTCTGTGGATTTCGGGTATCTCACAGCCTGCCCTACGAATACGGGGACCGGCATGAGGGCGTCTGTAATGCTGCATTTGCCTTCACTTGTGATGACAAAACAAATCGGAAAAGTGCTGCAGGCTATAACAAAATTAAGTTTGACCGCGCGCGGCCTTTATGGAGAAGGAACCGAGGCGAGCGGTAACTTTTTCCAGATATCCAACCAGGTATCTCTGGGGCATAAAGAAGAGGATATAATAGACAACATAGAAAGGATTATAAAGCAGATAGTGGACCACGAGCAGAGCGCGAGAGAAACGCTTCTTTTGCAAAACAGGGAAGCTCTGGAAGACAGAATATGGCGGGCGTATGGAACGCTGAAAAGCGCTCATATAATAACAAGCACGGAGACCATAGACCTTCTATCGCTTGCAAGGCTGGGCGTTGATCTGGGAGTTATAAAACAGGCGGACAGAGCTCTTATAAATGAACTTTTTGTAGTAACTCAGCCTGCTCATCTTCAGAAACTGGAAAAGAAAAAACTCAGCCCTAACCAGAGAGACGTTAAAAGGGCGGAGATTATCAGGGAAAAGTTAGGAATGAGCGGCAAGTGATAGGCTAAGAATTATTCCAGATAATTTAACTTAAATGGAGGAATGAGTCATGTTTAACAGGTTTACAGAACGCGCGAGGAAGGTAATAATTCTGGCAAAAGAAGAGGCGAAGAGGTTTAATCATGACTATATAGGCACAGAGCATATTCTTCTGGGGCTTATAAGAGAAGGCGAAGGCGTGGCTGCAGTCGTACTTCAAAAATTAGGCGTCAATTTACAACAGATACGCATGGAGATAGAAAAGATCGTGAAGCCCGGCCCGCCTACGGTTGTCTCAGGCGATATCCCGTTTACTCCCACAGCTAAAAAAGTTATAGAACTTTCAAGCGAAGAGGCGAGGTCCTTGGGCCATAATTATATAGGCACAGAGCATATTTTACTGGGGCTTATAAGAGAGGGCGAAGGCGTTGCCTCCCAAGTGTTGGTAAATCTCGGGCTTGATCTTGGTAAAGTAAGAGAAGAAATAGCCGAACTTTTAGGCTCTAACATACAGCCTGGTTTTGGAGCAGCGCCTCAACCGGGACAGGCTCAATCAGCCGGGCATGCTCCGCATCAGAAAGCAGGTTCTAAAACTCCGGCGCTTGACGCTTTTGGCAGGAATCTTACCCAGCTTGCGCGCGATAATAAGCTGGATCCTGTGATAGGGAGAGAGAGCGAGATAGAAAGGGTTATACAGATACTTTCAAGGCGCACGAAAAATAATCCGGTGCTTTTAGGCGAAGCAGGAGTAGGTAAAACAGCAATAGTAGAAGGCCTTGCGCAGAATATAGTAAAAGGCGATATACCTGAGGTATTGAAAGATAAAAAAGTGATCATACTGGATCTTGCGCTCATGGTAGCCGGCACAAAATACAGAGGCCAGTTTGAAGAGAGAATAAAAGCGGTGATGGATGAAATAAAAAGGTCTGAAAATGTAATTATTTTTATAGATGAGTTGCATACGCTGGTTGGGGCAGGCGGCGCGGAAGGAGCGATAGACGCTTCAAATATCCTGAAGCCGGCTCTTTCAAGAGGCGAGATACAGTGTATAGGAGCGACTACTCTGGATGAATACAGAAAACACATAGAAAAGGACGCTGCGCTTGAAAGGCGTTTTCAGACGATCATGGTTGAACCGCCCAGCGTTGAGGGGACAATTAAAATATTGAAAGGCCTTAG